>JAALLR010000139.1_pt1 | contig 85353 bp, 92 predicted proteins | sample 7245931 | NCBI WGS metagenome assembly JAALLR01 (sample SAMN13049201, study PRJNA578106) | oil field metagenome | isolation source: filtered produced water from oil reservoir B9 | place: USA:offshore Texas | collected 2016 | reverse complement strand
CCCCCAGCCTTATCCTTTTCTAATATCAAAGTCTTCATTTTTGCACGGGCTGCATATAATCCTGCCGCTAGCCCTGCTGGCCCTCCACCTATTATTACAACATCATATAAATTTTGCATCATATCCCTCCTTTTGAATTTAATAATTGCAAAATTGTATAATATTTATTTTATTAATCCATTATACAATAATATAAATTAAATTCAATCAATCTAGAATTATTTTATCATATGTTTGATTATTTTGTAAACTTGATTATCATATAATCACGTTGTGGTTGTTAATAAGAAAATTCTTATGGAGCGAGTTTTTTATACATTTTCATATAGAAAATTACTATATATTACCTTAAGTTAACGACTATGATATAGAAGTAAAGAGAAAGTTGAAACTCTGTATATAAAACTTATTTTTAAAATTTAATCATTATATGTTATAATAACTAAAGATTTTATAGAAAATTTTAGAAACAGTTGGTGAATAGGATGGATAAAAAAGAAATTCAAAGAAGGCGCATTATGGGATATTTTATTGAAGCTGCAAATCAAATTATTGAAGAAGAAGGAATAGAATCTGTTACTATTAGAAAGGTGGCCGACATCGCAGGATATAACAGTGCTACCCTATATAATTATTTTCATGACTTAGACCATCTTCTCTTCTTTGCTTCAATGAAGTATTTAAAAGACTATGCCTTTGACCTGCCTAATTATGTTAAGGGCTCTGAAAATGCACTGGATAAGTTTTTAAGAATCTGGGAGTGTTTTTGTCATCATTCCTACAATAAACCTAAAATTTATTATACTATTTTCTTTGACAAGTATAGTGACTCTATTAATGATGCCGTTAGAGAATATTATTCCATATTTCCCGAAGAACTTGGAGATCAGTCAACAGATTTACTACCTATGCTGCTGGAAAAAAACATATATGCTCGAGACATGGCTGTCCTAAAGTCCTGCGCTGAAGAAGGCTTCTTTGATAAAAAGTATTTAGAAGAAATCAACGAAATGATTCTTCTCCTTTACCAAAGTTTGCTCTTGAGATTTTTGAACAATCAGACTGACTATACGGTTAATGAAGCCATAAAAAAGACTATAAGATATATTAGACAAATTATTAAGTCATTTGAAAATGAAAAATAATATATTCCCTTGGATTAGTCAAATAATCCAAGGGTTTTATTTTCCGTATTTAGCTATCTTGGCTTTAAAGTAACATTATATTTGCTTTTTTACACTCTTTTACCATCTCATCAGGCCATATTGCTGCCTGCACTTCTCCTATATGGGCCTTTTGTAGAAAGAACATACACATCCTAGACTGCCCTATTCCTCCACCAACGGTATATGGCAGCTTCCTATTTAATAAAGCTTGATGAAATGCAAATTCTTTACGCTCCTCTGCATTGGCAAGCTTTAGTTGTCTTTCTAGGGATTCCTCATCAACTCTTATTCCCATCGAGGACAGTTCAAAGGCCATATCAAGCACCGGATACCAGAATATTATATCTCCATTCAGCTTCCAATCGTCATAATCTGGTGCTCTTCCATCATGCTTAATACCTGACTTTAAATCGTCACCTATCTGCATTATAAATACTGCACCTTCTTCTCCCCTATTCCCAAAACATCAAATATGGAAACATTTTTTCTTCTGCACTGTAGATTTAAAATTGAATACAATATAAAAAGCCTTTCATCCCATATATAGGGACGAAAGGCTTAACTTCCGCGGTACCACCCAAATTAGCAAAGTATGCTCGCTCTATCAGCACGGAATAGATTTATGGTTCTATTCGATACTGTCCAGCAGATAACGGTTTGGATCCGCCTAAGCCTACTTTCCATTAATTTGGATTTCGGTTAGAAACTCCGAGATGTTCTTCAATACAGACTTCGTGCCGGTCTCTCACCATCACCAGCTCGCTTAAACTCCATCTTGTATCTACTCTTCTCTTCACTGTTTTTAAATTTATTAATTTATTGTAGTAATTATACATTTGAAAAAATACCTTGTCAATAACTTTTGCATAATTATTTAGGTTTATGTGTAAAAAATGTTTTTTATTGTAAAAATTTCGTCTTCATTTATTATTTTTTACATCCACAAATATTGGATATCTTTATATCTATCGTAAAAGTGGTAATTTCATCCATGGTATCATAGATTTCTTTTATAAGTTGAAATATTTTTTCTTTATTTCCCCTAATAGTGGTTGAAAGAATTCCGATATTATATTCTAAACCATAGGCTTTTATAATATCTAAAACCTTGTTTATATCATCCAAATAATTATCACTCATAACTGGCATAAAGGCTATTTCACATGATGCTATTTTCTCCACAGGGCACATATGAAGCCCCCCTTTTCGGTTTTAGAAAGCTTGTTTTCCTTTTCTATACTTATTTCGTCTTCCTCCGCGTATGGAGGAATAAATAGACATTCTCCTGAATTTATTAGCTTTTCACTTTTTAAGGATTTTAAATCCTCTAAATTTTTGAAATGGGCATATTTAAAGACAGAATTTTTTTGAAAGTCTTCACTTAAATATAATTCTCCCCATTTACTGTCCCTATTAATTGTACCAATCAATATCTGAGCTCCCTCTTTTGCAACTCTAAACATTTCATCTATTGCTCTTTCAGGCTCCTTGATAAATTCAAAAGCCGCCATGGAAAAAACTGCGTCAAAGGATTTATCTTCAAAATCCAAATCATAAACATCCATCTTATGAAACTCTATATCAAGGCCTTCTAATTTGGCTTTGCCTTCAGCCTTTTTAAGCATTTCTTCTGATACATCGATTCCTACTACTTCGCATCCCATCTTAGCAAGCTTGATACTAAAATTTCCAGTACCACAACCTATATCCAAAATTTTCATTCCCTTTTCAGGTTTAAAAAGTCTAAAGGCTAAATCGGTTTCAACTTTATCTATAAAATTACCAAACTTAGTCTTATACCAGTCATCATAAGTTTTAGCCTGATCATCAAAAACAGCCATTTTAACACCTCTTTTAAAGCTTAAATTAAACTCTTGTGCTAGCTATTCTAACAGTATAGCTTTAAATATCCTTCAATGTTTCCTCTGAAGTGACTTTGAAGAGCTGTTTTTACCTCTAAATCTTTTCTATATAAAACAGCTCTTCTACGGAGCCTGAAGAGGATTATTGAAGGATATCTATAAGGAACTAGTGAGGCGAGTTAAATTAAGTGAAACTTATATTTATAAAGTATTGATTACCTGTTTTTTTATCTCATTAAACTTGATGGAAGTGATAATTTCACTTTTCCTAGGTTTAGGTAGATTAATTTTAATTTCTTCCTTGACCTTTGCCGGTCTATTAGAAAGTATATATATCCTGTCCGATAAAAATATTGCCTCCTCAATATCATGGGTTATAAAGAGTATAGAAGCCTTTAGATTTTCAGTAACCTCTAAAAGCCAGTACTGCATATTTCTCTTTGTCATTGCATCAAGTCCTCCAAAGGGCTCGTCCAGTAAAATTATGTCCCTCGAAAACATATAGGTCCTCATGAGGGCAGCTCTTTGTCTCATACCTCCAGAAAGCTGGAAAGGATATTTGTACTCAAATCCTTCAAGTCCAAATATTTTAAAATATTTTTTGACCCTTTCTCTTGCCTCCTGCTTCTTTACTCCCTTTATTGCTAAAGGTAAAGCTACATTATCTATCACTTTTTTCCATGGAAGAAGTAAATCCTTTTGATACATATAGCTTACTCTACCGGTTTTTCCTGTAAAGTCTTCCCCATCTATGGTTATCTCTCCCTCGTCGGGCTTTAATAGACCGGCTATTATATTGAATATGGTACTTTTACCGCTGCCACTAGGTCCTAGGAGAGAAACAAATTCATTTTCCTTAAGATAAATAGATACATCATCTACTACCAGTAAGTCTTCAAAAGTCTTTTTTATGTTATTGATTTTTAGTTTATAGCTATTATTCAGGTAAGTATTCATTCGTAAACGCCTCTTCTACATCAAGCTTATTCTCCAAGAGACCTCTTTCATACATCCAATTTGCATAGTTTTTCCATATCTCTGATTTCATTTCTCCCCATCTGTCAGCATCGGCTATATACTCTTTGGCTAAATACTTTTGACTGGCAACTGCCAGATCCTTATCTATTTCCGGAGCATATTTCAAAAGCACATTGGCTGCTTCTTCAGGAGAATCTATTGCGAACTTATATCCTTTATCTGTAGCCCTTAAAAACTTTTTTGCAAGTTCAGGTTTGTCGTTTAGTGTATCTTCACTTGCAATTATGACCGGAGTGTAAAAATCAAGATTAGGATCTACGTCTTGCAGCTTTATGAAGTTTATTGGAAAATTTATAAGTTCTGACTTAACTCCGTCCCATCCATAATAAATCCATGTAAAATCTACATCCTTTTTAACACTGGCAAAGAAATCGGCTGCACCAATGTCCACCATATCAACCTTTGAAAAATCTGCCCCTTCCTTTTCCATCAAAGCCTTAATCATTGCCTTTTCTACCGGTGAACCCCATCCTCCGTAGGTTTTACCTTCAAAGTCCTTGGGACTTTCTATGCCCTTTTCTTTCGGTGAAGCAAACCCTGAAGTATTGTGCTGAATTATGGCAGCTATAGCCTTTACGGGAAGTGGATTTTTAGCAGTTCTTGCATATGTAACCTGCTCCTGATAGCTTATTCCAAAGTCTCCCTGTCCTGCAGCTACAAGATCTGCACTTCCTCCCTCTGTAGGCTGTATGATTTCAACATCTAATCCTTCTTCTTTATAGTAACCTTTATCTAAAGCTACGTACATGCCCGTATGATTCGTATTTGGTACCCAGTCAAGTACAACGGTCACCTTTGTTAAATCCTTTTCTTCGGATGCATCCTTAGGAGCTTCCTTAGGTTCTTCCTTTGGAGCACATCCTGCTGCTAAACCTATTGTTAATAGAGATACCAATAAAATAGAAACGATTTTTTTTAACATAGTTATTCCTCCTTCATTTCCCTAAACCAGGGCATTGATAAATATTGTATTAGTGATATTGTTTTAAATACTGTCATACTTAATACAACTATTATAAGTATAGTTGCAAACATCTTATCGTAGGCGTAAGAATTCTTAACTCGAAGCATATAAAGCCCCAGTCCTGCCCTACCTCCAAGCCACTCTCCTATCACTGCCCCCATTATACTGTATGTAGCTGCTATCCTGAGACCTGAAAAGAAACTTATCATAGATGCTGGAAATTTAACCATCTTAAATATCTGTAATCTGCTTGCTCCCATGGATTTCATCAGGTTCAGCAAATCCCTATCTACAGAGCTCAGCCCCTCCAAAAGACTTACTACTATTGGGAAAAAACAAACAAGTATTACGACAATTATTTTAGGTATTATTCCAAAACCGAACCACATAACGAAAAGAGGTGCAAGGGCTATTATAGGTACAGTTTGGGAGACTATAAGCAGAGGATAAACAGCTTTTCTCGCGATTTCAATGTTGTCCATTAATATTGCTAAAATAATCGAAAGAGCTATTGATATGAAAAAACCTGCAAGGGCTTCTTGTAAAGTCACAGCTATATGGACCCTTAAATCCGGCAATATATCAAATAAAGCCTTTATCACTCCTATTGGTGAAGGCAGGGTAAATTCCTTAATATAACCACTTTCTACTGTAAAATACCATGTAAGTATTAGTATTCCTGAAAACACCGCAGGTATAAGCTTATCTTCTATACTTTCCAACTTTTTCATCCATAGTCACACCTTCAGGTTTATAATCTACCTTTATTACCGATAAAACTCTACTTGCACCTTCCTCAATACATATTTCCTGAGCTCTTTTTACTATTTTCATAAGCTCATCGTATTCTCCCTCCATAGTAGTTTCCATGGGTCCTACCTCATACTTCACATCACAAGAATCTATATAGTTTATAACCTTGTCCACAACTTCATAAAGTCTTTCATCCCTTACCCTTGGTAGAACCTGCAGGCTAACATTTACAATGGGCATGTACGTACCTCCTTTTTTTCTTCGCTTACTATATGAACAAAGGCGTCTTCGACGCATTTGTTGGTTCGTAGTTAGTAGTTCGTAGTTGGTAGCCCTGATTAGCTCTTAGTTCTTAGCTCTTGGCTCTTGGCAAATCCTAGTCGTTCTTTACAATAAAAAACAAACCCTCTATCCTGAACAAGATAAAGGGCGGTTAAACGTCACAAAAGAATATGTAATATTCTCCCTCCGCTGGCATTACCCAGTTCAGGTACCGTGGGTCGAAGCACTACAGCTCCCTCTCAGCCGGATTAATCCAGCTCCCCTTTTTTATTTTCTTATTTCATTTATATTTTATACATAAAATCTTTTTTCGTCAAACTTTATTTAACTAATTTAGAAGCTATAGTTGCGACATGTTTTCCTTGGAATCTTGCTCCAGCCAGCTCATTTTCACTCGGCATCCTGCTTCCATCGCTGCCGGTTATAGTTGAAGATCCATAAGGTGAGCAGCCGCTCATTTCATCTATTCCTTCCTGTCCTTCAAAGGAGTATGGAAGTCCTACTACAATCATGCCATGATGCAGAAGTGTCGTATGGAAACTAAGTATTGTGGATTCCTGTCCCCCATGCTGTGTTGCAGAGCTGGTAAAAACACTTCCTACTTTACCGATAAGAGCACCTTCTGCCCAAAGCCCGCCTGTTGAATCTAAAAACTGTCTCATTTGACCACACATGTTTCCAAATCTTGTAGGTGTTCCAAAAATTATTGCATCAGCTTCTTTAAGCTCTTCAAGCTTTACTACAGGAATATCTTCAAAAGATTTTTGCACCTCTAAAGCTCCCATTTTCTCAAGTATTTCTTCAGAAAGAGTTTCAGGAACTCTTCTAAGAATTACTTCAGCTCCTTCAACTTCCCTAGCACCATCTGCTACAGCCTCTGCCATAGCCTTTATGTGTCCATAAAGTGAATAAAAAAGAATTAATGTTTTCATGATCATCTTCCTTTCTTTAACTTGACTTACTATTTCCTTATAGATATCCTTCAATAATCCTCTTCAGGCTCCGTAGAAGAGCTGTTTTGTATAGAAAAATTTAGAGGTGAAAACAGCTCTTCAAAGTCGCTTCAGAAGAAACATTGAAGGATATTTAAAGCTATACTGTTAGAGTAACTAGCACAAGAGGTTTCTTTAGTATATTTATAGGAATTATACCCATTTAAATTCTAGTTAATCGTCCTAATTAAATCTGTCTTGTAAAATAATTTTTAATATGCTATAATTTTTATGAAAATTAAATATAAATCTATCTAGGGGAGCCTATATTGATAGGCTGAGAAAGAGATGTTATCTCTGACCCTCATAACCTGATGTGGATAATGCCACCGTAGGGAAGTTATTTGTGCCTGTATTTTTATCACAAATTCTCTAGGGATTTGTGATTTTTTAATGCAGCAATTAGCGTTATGGGGGAAGCAGATATCTGCTTCCCTTTTTTACTTTTAAATTCTTAGATTCATTACATCATTGTAATAAATTATAGCTCTTAGACAAAAACATACTTGAAGGGAGGGATAAAATGCTGATAAATGGAAAGGAAATGAATTTTGATGAAAATATAACTATTGAAAAGCTTCTTGAGAAACTCAACCTAAATAGGGATAAGGTTGTAGTGGAAGTAAATTTTAAAATAGTTCCTAAGGAAAAGTATGCTGAGCACATATTAAATCACGAGGATAAAATTGAAATTATCAGCTTTGTAGGCGGAGGTTAAAAATGAAAATTTTTGTAAATGAAAGGACCACTATCGTCAAAGAAGGAACCACTGCTTTTGATGTGAGAAATTCTTTTAAAAAAGATGCAGACATAGTTGTACTAAATGGCTTTATTATATCAGATGATATAGCTTTAAAAGAAAATGACAAACTTACCCTCATTAAAAGAGGTGAAGTTCCAACTAAGGAAGAACTTGAATCCCTGATGATTGCTCGTCATACTCCGGGAGTCCATGAAAAAATTAATAAAGCATTTGTTGGAATTGTAGGACTTGGTGGTTTAGGCTCTAATATAGCAGTTTCCCTTGCCAGACTGGGTATAGGAAAACTTCTTTTAGTGGATTTCGACGTTGTTGAGCCTAGCAATTTGAATAGACAACAGTATTTTGTAAAGCATATTGGGATGCTTAAAACCGATGCCATGAAAGAAATAATATCTGAAATAAATCCCTTTGTTAAAGTCGATACGAAAAATGTATTCATAGATGAAAATAACATCACTGATATTTTGGCAAATGTTGATATCGTAGTTGAAGCCTTCGATAATCCTAAATCAAAGGCCACACTTATAAATACTCTTCTTCAAAAGATGCCTCAAAAATACATAGTCGGGGCCTCCGGTATGGCAGGATATTTTTCAAATAACACCATAGTTACTAAAAAAGTTAGAAACAATTTCTATTTAATCGGCGACGGCATATCAGAGGCCAAACCTGGATGCGGACTAATGGCTCCGAGGGTTTCCATAGCTGCCGGTCATCAGGCAAACACTGTTTTAAGAATTATTATGGAAGAAAAGGATGTGTAATAAATGGATAATTTGACTATAGGCGGAAAAGAGCTCCAAAACAGGCTTTTCATAGGTACAGGAAAATTCCCTAGTAAAAATATGATCCCTAAGGTCATCAAAACCTCAGGGGCACAGGTAATCACAATGGCACTCAGAAGGGTTGACTTAAGTTCAAAGGAAGAAAATATTCTAGATTATATACCCAAGGATTGTATACTTCTTCCAAACACTTCAGGAGCTAGAAATGCTGAGGAAGCAGTCAGAATCGCAAGACTTGCAAAGGCCATGGGCTGTGGTAACTGGATAAAAATCGAAGTCATCTCCGATAACAAGTATCTCCTGCCCGATAATTATGAGACTATAAAGGCTACAGAAATTTTAGCAAAGGAAGGTTTTATAGTTCTTCCCTATATGAGTCCCGATTTAATGGCTGCTAAAAGTTTAGTAAATGCCGGAGCTGCTGCCGTTATGCCTCTGGGTGCTCCCATAGGGACTAATAGAGGTCTTCAAACCAAAGAACTTATACAAATAATGATAGATGAAATCGACATTCCAATAATAGTAGATGCAGGAATAGGCAAGCCCTCCCATGCCACAGAAGCTATGGAAATGGGTGCATCAGCCGTTTTGGTTAATACTGCTATCGCCACTGCAGGAGATCCTATCGAAATGGCTAAAGCATTTAGTCTAGGTGTCAAAGCAGGAAGACTTGCCTATCTATCCAAATTTGGGCCTGAAAGAAAATTTGCAGAAGCTTCCTCTCCATTAACAGGGTTTTTAAATGAACAATAAAGGCGGGATATAATGAGTTTTTATGAAGAATATCTTAAGTTTAAAAATATGAACTTTGAAAAGTTTTTTGATGGAATAACAAAAGGAGATGTACTTAGGGTTTTGGGTCAACCAAAATTAAATGAATATGATTTGCTGACACTTTTATCACCTGCTGCTCGAAGCCATCTAGAAGAAATGGCTCAGAAGGCCCATAGCCTTTCAGTACAGCATTTTGGAAAGACAGTACTTCTATATACACCTATGTATCTGGCTAACCATTGTGTAAATAGGTGCAGCTATTGCGGATTTAATGTAGAAAATAATATAGTTAGGAAAAAGTTAACTTTAGAAGAAATTGAAAAAGAGGCCAAAACCATTTCTGCCACGGGACTTAGGCATATACTTCTACTAACCGGGGAGTCAAGAAAGGAATCTCCCCCTTCATATATAATCGAGGCAGTAAAAGTAATAAAAAAATATTTTGATTCCATTTCCATCGAAATATACCCTTTGACCGAGGATGAATATAGAAAAGTTATTAAAGCAGGTGTAGACGGTCTCACTATCTATCAGGAGGTATATGACGAAGATATTTACGATAAGGTTCATATAGCTGGACCTAAGAAAAAATACAAATTCAGACTTGATGCTCCCGAAAGAGCCTGCAGAGCCAAAATAAGAAATGTAAATATCGGAAGCCTCTTGGGATTAAATAACTGGAAGAAAGAATCTTTTTTCACAGGACTCCATGCCAAATATCTTCAAGACAAATATTCCCACGTAGAGGTAAGCATCTCACTTCCCAGAATTAGACCCCATGCCGGAAGTTTTGGAGATATTTATCCTGTAGACGATAAATCCCTGGTTCAAATAATGTTGGCATTCAGGCTTTTTCTGCCTAGGGTTGGACTAACTATTTCTACAAGGGAAAGACAGGAGCTAAGGGATAACTTAATAAAACTAGGGGTTACAAAAATGTCAGCAGGAGTATCTACAGAGGTAGGCGGCCATTCCTCATCTTCAAAAAGCGATAGCCAGTTTGAAATATCCGATAAACGCAGTGTAGAAGAAGTCAGGAAAGCAATAGCTTCCAAAGGTTATCAACCGGTGTTTAAGGACTGGATGCATATTTAAGAACAAAAGCATCTGATGCCCCTTTGTTAGTTAGTAGTTAGTAGTTGGTAGCATAATAATTACTCCTTAGTTCTTAGTCATTAGTTCTTAGCGAATTCGGGTCAATCCCTTTCCGCTACTCGGTTACCAGTCACCTGTCACCCATAGCTCGTTACCTATAAGCTAATACAAACGAGGTGTTCAAAATGAATATATACAGAATAGTCGATGCAAATATTAATAGAGTTTCTGAAGGGTTAAGGGTTTTGGAAGATATAGCAAGATTTATACTGGAAAATGCCTATGTGTCCAAAGAACTTCGCGAAATGAGGCACCAAGTTAGAAAATCCTTTTCAAGTCCAAAACTAATACACTTTAGAGATTCTGAAAGAGATCTGGGCTTTAATGTATCACAAAACTCTAATATTGACAAAAAGGAAGATATATGGGATTTGATTGAAGCAAACTTTAAAAGGATTCAAGAGGGTTTAAGAAGTATAGAAGAAACTTTAAAGGTATTAGGGCATTATAATGAGTCGAAAATATATGAATCTTTACGATTTAAATCCTATACTTTTGAAAAATTATTTTGCCCCAAAAGATCCTTACCTAATACAGATATATATGGAATTCTAGGCGAAGAATTTTCTCTGGAAAGAAGTAATATTCAAGTAGCTAAAGAAATGGTCCGGGCCGGAATCAAAATAATCCAGTATAGAGAAAAGAAAAAAAATAAATCAGAAAAATTAAAAGAATGTAAATCTATAAGAGATATTACTAAAAAAAGTGGAGTAAGCCTTATCGTAAATGACGACATAGACATAGCCCTAGCAGTAGAAGCTGACGGCGTTCATATAGGACAGGAAGATATGCCTATTGAAGAAGTAAAAAAAATAACTGGAAATATGATAATAGGACTATCCACCCACAATGAGGCTCAAGCAATAGATGCAGTAAGTAAAGGTGCCGACTACATAGGAGTAGGACCCATATTTAGTACAACTACTAAAAAGGACGTAGAAAAGTGTGAAGGTTTAAAATACCTTAAATGGGTAAGTGAAAACATTTCAATTCCTTATGTAGCAATCGGTGGCATTAAAAAGTCTAATATTCTAGAGGTTAAAAAATATGGAGGCAAATGCTTTGCCATGATTTCTGAAATTGTAGGATCAGATGATATAGTTCAAAAAATTAGAGATATTAGGAATATATTAGGAAAGGAAGGTATTTAATGAATTATACAACTCAAATGGATGCTGCCAGAAAAGGTATTGTAACAAAGGAAATGGAAATTGTAGCCGAAAAAGAAAAAATAGATGTAACTCTTCTAAGGAATAAAGTTGCTGAAGGCAAGGTAGTAATTCCTGCAAATAAAAATCATAAATCCCTTGACCCTGAGGGAGTTGGTGAGGGATTAAGGACCAAAATAAATGTAAATCTTGGCATTTCAAAGGATTGCTGTAATATTGAAAAGGAACTGGAAAAGGTTCAGATTGCTATCGAAATGAAAGTTGAAGCCATTATGGACCTCAGTTCCTATGGGAAAACTGAAGAATTTAGAAGAAGGCTTATTGATATGTCTCCTGCCATGATCGGTACTGTTCCTATATATGATTCCGTTGGATTTTATGATAAGGAACTTAAAGATATATCGGCGGAAGAATTTTTGAAAGTTGTTGAAAAGCATGCAGAGGATGGAGTAGATTTTATGACCATCCACGCCGGTCTCAATAGAGAAACCGCTGAGGTTTTTAAGCGAAACAAAAGACTTAACAACATAGTTTCAAGGGGTGGTTCCCTTCTATATGCATGGATGGAATTAACTGGTCAGGAAAATCCGTTTTATGAGTACTTTGATAGAGTACTGGATATATGTGAAAAGTATGATGTAACCATAAGTCTTGGAGATGCCTGCCGTCCGGGAAGCATTAATGACGCTACCGATGCAAGCCAAATAAAGGAGCTTATAGTTCTTGGAGAACTGACCAAAAGAGCTTGGGAAAGAAATGTACAGATTATGATAGAGGGTCCCGGGCACATGGCTATAAATGAAATTGCCGCTAACATGCTCCTTGAAAAGAAACTTTGTCACGGAGCCCCATTTTATGTTCTTGGTCCCATTGTTACAGATATCGCTCCCGGATATGATCATATAACCAGTGCCATAGGCGGGGCCATTGCAGCTTCAAACGGAGCAGATTTCTTATGCTACGTTACTCCGGCAGAGCATTTAAGACTTCCTACTTTAGAGGATATGAAGGAGGGCATTATTGCTTCCAAGATAGCAGCCCATGCCGCTGATATAGCCAAGAATATTAAAGGTGCCAAGGAATGGGATTACGAAATGAGCAAGGCAAGGCAAAATCTTGACTGGGAAAAAATGTTTCACCTTGCCATTGACCCTGAGAAGGCCAAAAGATATAGAATGGAATCGATGCCAGAGCACGAGGACAGCTGCACAATGTGCGGTAAAATGTGCTCTATGAGAAATATGAATAAGGTGATGCAAGGTAAAAATATAAATATTCTCAGAGAGGACGACTAAGTTGCTTTATCTAATAACCAACAGAAAGCTCATAAAGTCAGGAAATATATATAGCGTAGTACAAAATGCAGTAATGGGTGGAGTTGACAGGATTATTCTCAGAGAGAAAGACCTCCCTTATAAGAAACTTCTTCCGATTGCAGCCATATTAAAGTCAATACTTAGCACCTATGGTGTTCCCTTAATTATAAACAGCAGCTTAGAAACGGCACTAGCTCTTAATGCAGAAGGATTTCACATAGGATTTACAAATCTTCCAAAAGAAAAACCTGTTTTCAATGGGCTTTTAGGTGTATCGGTCCATAACCTTCAGGAGGCTGTACTTGCAGAAAAATACGGAGCTGATTATCTGCTGGCAGGTCATATATTTGAAACAAACTCTAAAAAAGGTTTAAAACCTAAGGGAATTGAGCTAATCAAAACTATTAAAGAAAAAGTAAGCATACCTGTTATAGCCCTAGGAGGCATTAACGATGAAAACATATTAGAAGTTTTAAGTGTCGGTGCCGATGGAATCGCCGTCATGTCATATATAATGGCTTCCAGCAATCCTTTCAATTCTGCCAAAAAATTAAAAGACAAAATAAATATGCACAGGTAAGTTGAATCACCTATGCAATAAGTAGTAAAAAGAGGTGTACTACTCAGCCTCTTTTTCTTTTTTCTGAATTTCTTTCATTCTATCCAATATTATGTTGTATCCATCAGCACCATAATGAATACATCTGTTGACTCTACTTATAGTTGCCGTACTTGCACCAGTTATTTCCTCTATTTCATGATAGGTTTTGTTTGCCCGAAGGAGCTTAGCTACCTGAAGTCTTTGGGATATAGACTGTAGTTCCTTAATAGTGCAAATATCTTCAAAAAATCTATAACACTCCTCACGATTTTTCAACAATAAAATTGCATCGAATAACTCATCCATAAATTCAGTAGCCAATTTTGAATCATAAGTCATTTATTTCACTCCCATAATATTTTATCAATTATTTCTCTTATATTCTATAATATACAAAAAAACTCCTTTTTAAAATATTTTTCCAAAATTTTCTGAATTAATATTATTTATAGCTAGGGTAATAATATTACTATTAAGAGTTAACTTCTTGTGCCAGTTAACCTAATAACATAGTTTTAAATATCCTTCAATGTTTCCTCCGAAGCGACTTTGAAGAGCTGTTTTTACCTCTAAATGTTTTGTATGAACAAAGGCGTCTGGCGCAAATCCTAGTCGTTCTTTAGGGTCTTTCTTGCGGCCTGTCACCTTTTTGCCATGAGCGGTCAGCAGTTAGCTGTTAGCCTTTTTAATATTTAACTGGTAAAAGTTTGTAATTTCTTGAATCACTTGAATTCACTTTGTTTTATACCTGCAATTTTTTTTAATGTTTGAGTTCCTTTACTATAAAAAAGCTCTTCTACGGAGCCAAAAGAGGATTTTTGAAGAATATTTATAAGGAACTGGTAAGGCGAGTTAAGTTAAAAATCTTATATATGATAAGTTAGAGGAGTGAATAAAATGGATAAACATAAAAACACAAAGGATAAAGAATACTATAGTGCTGAAGAGGCAATGAATTTAATTGACAAAAGCTACAATTCCAACGACTTTCCAATAGTTGAAAAAACTCAAAATGCATATCTAATGCCCTGGTCTCCACAAAGAGATGTAGATATGATAGACAGTGCCAGATTCTATGCAGAAACTACTGAAGAAACTCAGGAATTAGGCATCGTGGGGATTCCTGCCAGTCCTGAAAGTAAAAAGAATACTAAAAAATTTGATTAGCTGTTTTCTAATTCTAAAGCAGTCTTTGTCTTATACCTTGTCAAAGACTGCAGATTTTGATTTTTTAAATTGATTTTGTATGTAAGCAAATTTGAGTTTTTCTGTATTCTCAACTATCAAATCAGCTTTTTTCATTGACTCATACGATCCAACTCCAACGGCAAACATCCCTGCAACTTTAATAGCTTCTATACCTGCTTCTGCATCCTCTATACCAACACATAGTTGTGGCTCAACATCCAGGAACTTAGCTGCAGCCAGAAAAATATCGGGACTTGGCTTACCCTTTTTAATTTTAGAAGGATCAACTATATAATTTATATATTTTTTTATGCCTAGAACTTCAATTATAGCGGGAGCATTTCTGCTTGCAGATGCCAAACCGATCTTTATTTCATTTGCCCTTAATTCATCCAGAAGCTCTTTTATTCCCGGCAAAATATCACTTGGTTTAATATTCTTTATAAGTCGCTTATAATAGTCATTTTTTTTTGCTGCAAGAATTTTTTCTCTTCATAAGTAAAATCATTTTGTTTATTTTTATATTTCAGCATTTTTTCTAATGATTCCATTCTACTGATTCCCTTTAACTTTTCATTAAATTCTCTATCAAATTTAATACCAATTTCTTCTCCAAGGGATTTCCATGCACGATAATGATATTCTGCTGTATCCGTTATTACTCCATCTAAATCAAATATAAATGCTTTAATTTCACTCATATATTTCACCTCACTATTTTTATCTTAACATATATCTACCCTAAAGTTTGTATAAACAATGTTTCCTCTGAAGCGACTTTGAAGAGCTGTTTTTACCTCTAAAATCTTTTCTATTAAAACAGCTCTTCTACGGAGCCTGAAGAGGATTATTGAAAGATATCTATAAGGAACTAGCGAGGCGAGTTAAATTATATTATTTGTCTAAAATACGGTAAATGGAGAGACTTATTTTAAAAAAGATGGCAGCAAGTCTCTGCTGCCATCTTTTTTCTTTATTAATTATTTATATTGTCTTCCCAATGAATCGGCTGCAAGTATAGCAGCATATACATCTTCGGGGGTTACTTTGAAAGGCATATTATGTATTGTTTCCCCTTCTGCACAAGAAGCCTCTGCCACCTTCATTATATCATCAGGATTAACTTCCTTGATGCCTAAATCTTCTAAAGTAATTGGTAGTCCCACATCAAGACAAAAACTAATAACTTCTTCTATCTCTTCTAGTGTTGCATTTTCAAGAATCAGCTGAGTCAGAGTTCCAAAGGCTACCTTTTCACCGTGGTAAAAATTATGACATTCTTCCAGTACGGTCAAACCATTATGAATTGAATGGGCAGCTGCCAATCCTCCACTTTCAAATCCTATACCGCTTAAGTAAGTATTAGCTTCTATAATATTTTCCACAGCCTTTGTTGAAACGTTCTTCTCTACCGCTAACTTTGCTTTGAAGCCATCTTTAAGCAAGGTATCGTAACAAAGTTTAGCCAACGTCAGGGATGCCATTGTAGGCTGTCCTCCCGGCATATTGCATGAATTCGAAGCTATAGCAGCTCTTGCTTCAAAATACGTTGCTAAGGCATCTCCCATTCCCGATACCAATAGTCTAGCCGGTGCTTTAGCTATAATAGATGTATCTACTAAAACTATATCAGGGTTTTTAGGTAGAAGTAAATATTCATCAAATACTCCTTCATCGGTATAAATTACTGAAAGGGCACTACAGGGAGCATCAGTTGATGCCACTGTAGGAGCTATAACTACCGGAATTTCTTCATAGTAAGCTACTGCCTTTGCTGTATCTAAGATCTTTCCTCCTCCTACACCCACAACTACATCACAGTTTTTATCTTTACAAATTTTTCTCAATCGTTGAATTTCATTTTTTGAGCATTCTCCTTTAAATATTTCAAACTCTATGTTGTGCTCACTATCTTGAAAGCTTTCTTTTATCTTATTACCAACTCTTTTAAATCCCGACTGACTAACAATTACAAGAAAGGATTTTCCCAAAGATGATATATACTCATAAATCCTTCCAAGTTCACCATTACCTTGAATATACCTGCCAGGTGAAATAATAATGTTTGCCATTTAAAAGCCCTCCTTTAATATAATAATTAAACAATTCAGTAGGAGCTTTTTTATCTCCCACTAAATTATTGTAAAATTTTATCTAGCTTCTCTGCTCATCTTCCACTTCCATAAGTGGGAATATTATCATCAGGTGAGATAAGCTTATGATTCTATATTATACTTTCAATGTTTCCTCTGAAGCGACTTTGAAGAGCTGTTTTTACCTCTAAAATCTTTTCTATTAAAACAGCTCTTCTACGGAGCCTGAAGAGGATTATTGAAAGATATCTATAAGGAACTAGCACAACAAATGAATTTAATGAAAATATTACTATTTTTATCGCATTTATTAATTTTCTACATTAACTTTGTAACAATTTCCTTGTTCGGTGAAGCAATTGCTACTGTGCTTATTATCTCTCCAGTATCCTTTAATCCTTGCTCACACGCCTTTATTGCAGATTTAACTGCTGAAATTTCGCCAGTAATGATTACAAATCCCTTGCCTCCTAATCCCCTTGCAATTCTTATCTCAAGAAGCTCTACTTTAGCTGCCTTGACTGCTATATCTCCAGCAACTATTGAAGTTACCGCAGAAATTGTTTCAATAATCCCCAATGAAGTAATTTTGTCGGGATCGGTCGTCGCAGTAAGGGCCGGAAATATTTCCTCACTTACATTAGATATGACAAAATCATCGATAGTAAATATATCTCCAACGGTTTTGCCAACTTTAACCGCATTTTTTACCGCCCCAACGTTTCCTGCTATCAATGATATATATTTACCGGGACAAATTGGGGTAGCTAATATTAGCTCAACATTAGCTGATTTTAACATCTCATCAGTAGCCTCTATTCCCTTTGCAACACTTTTAAACTCCACTAATCCGATTGATCTTTTCAATACTATCGCCTCTTTCATTGCAGACAAGTTTACATAAATATAAATACTATAAAGCTACAAATAAATATTGCTGTAGCCGGTGGATCTATATGTTAATAAATTGTTCGAAACCCTTTATGCTTTACAAATTACTATTTGACTATCACTTACATTTTCAACAATCCCGTCTATACTTGCATGTACCTTTGCGCCTAACTTCTTTTCAGGTATATCTGCAATTAGCTGACCTTTTTTAACTTTATCTCCAATCTTTACAATAGGATTTGCACTTATTCCTATATGTTGCCTCAATGGTAGCGTAATATTGCTGAACTCCATTTTTACTTTTTCTTCAAGCGGAGCATCTACATCATAATTCGTAAGGCCAAGTTTAGCTACCATCTTACCAACGGGATACCTCTTATATTCTCTAAAGGGATGCACTTTTTCCGGTTTCCTGTGGTTGAGATTCTTAACTCCCATTTCACTCATCTTAGCTTTTAAAAGTTTATGTAACTTCCAAGGTTGCAAATCCATTACACAAGCATATTCACATAGTCTGCATTCACAACATAAAAAAGCTTCCATTGCACTGCTTTCCTTTTCACATATACTGTTATAGCTAGCAAGTCTTATCAGTTTGTGGGGATGAATCCTATGACCCAATAAATTTCTAGGACATACCTCTGTGCATAAGGAGCAATGCATACAAGCAGTTTTTGCTAATTTCATCATCCTTTCAATATTTCTATCCTTTGAAATAAGAAGAGGATGATCATAAGGCAATACTATCAGGCCCTTTGTAGTCTTTGTAACAGAAGTCTGAATATCCTCAATTATCTTTCCCATCATAGGGCCACCATCAATTACCTTAAATTTTGATACCGTTGTTCCTCCAGCTAATTCTATAGCCTGTGCAATCCTTATTCCTATTGGAACTTTAATAGTCTTAGGATTTTTAACTTCACCCGTTACAGTTAGATACTTTTCTGTAACGGGTCTACCTTCTAAAGCATTATAAACATTGAGAAGGGTTTCTACATTTATAACAATGGTATTAACATCTAGTGGTATGCCGCCTTCGGGTACAATCCTACCCAATACTTCATATACAACAATCTGCTCATCTCCAGCGGGATAAAAATTGCCTAATGTAAAAATTTCAAGTTTATCATACTTTTTTATTTCTTCTCTCAGTTTAAGAATGGCAGGCTTATATTTTGTTTTAAGGGCAATAATACCTTTTTGAGCAGCTGTTTTTGCTACAATTATATTTAATGTCTCCAATACTTCCTTAGCCTTTATAGCTAATAATTGTTGGTCTACCCTAAGTAATGGTTCACATTCTGCACCATTAACAATTACGTACTCCACTTTAGCATTTAACTTTACATGAGTTGGGAATCCTGCACCACCGGCACCTACTATTCCAGCACTATTAATTGCATTTATAAAATCTTTTTCCATATTATCACCCCAACTCTACTTAATTGAGAATCCTCCAACAAGAACACATCTTCTCTTTCTGGTGAATGTCCTTGCAGACGTAAGACCTTCTCCAGTAGGCCCTGCAATAGTAAATGTGGTATAGCCTTCCCCTCCTACACCTATGCCAGCATAGGATGGTCCGTTCTTGATAAAAATAGTAGTCTGTATTTCCTTTGCCATTCTAGTTAAATTGTCAACATTCTTTGAATGCATTATAGCAGTATGTCTAAATCCATGTTCTACCTCTACTGCCAACCTAATTGCTTCATCAACATCCTTTACCCTCACTATCGGCAATATAGGCATCATTAATTCCTCTACAACAAAGGGGTGGTCTCTATCAACCTCTAAAATAATTGCACGAACTTCAGGACCGCAATCTATTCCTATTTTCTTTAATATATAATCTGCGTTTTTTCCTACATAACTCTTATTTGGATGTCCGTCTTCGTTTATTACCAGTTTTTCCAATCTTTCTATGTCTCTTTTATCCTCTATTTCGTAGGCATTATTTTTCTTCATATTAAAAATTAAGTAATCAGCTACTGAATCTACAACAATAACCTCTTTTTCTGCAATACAAGGCAGGTTATTGTCAAAACTGCATCCTGCAATAATATCCTTTGCCGCTTTTTCTATATCTGCCGTTTCATCTACAACTGCTGGTGGATTTCCTGCTCCCGCTCCTATGGCCTTCTTACCAGAGGATAGAACTGCCTTTACTACTCCTGGTCCTCCTGTTGCAACAAGCATATTTATTTTTTTATGCTTCATCATTATCTCAGCATTGGACAGGGAAGGTTCCTTTATAGATGTAAGAAGATTTTCAGGTCCTCCAGCCTCTATGATAGCTTTATTGAGTAGTTCAATAGTTTTTAATGAAGTTTTTTTAGCTGATGGATGTGGGCTAAATACTACTCCATTTCCAGCTGCAATCATGCCTATTGCATTGCATACAATGGTTTCTGAAGGATTTGTTGTAGGCGTTATAGCACCTATTACTCCATAGGGAGACAGCTCAAGCAGTGTTAATCCATCATCACCGGAGAAAACTTCTGATTTTAAATCCTCTACTCCAGGAGTTTTTTCAACTACAAGGAGATTTTTCTTGATTTTATCTTCATATCTTCCCATTCCCGTTTCTTCCACAGCCATTTTAGAAAGAAGATTTATATTTTTTCTTATCTCTTCCCTCATAGCTTTTACTAATTTATTTCTAAATTCAAGATTATATTTAACAAGCTTTTTTTGCGCCAACCAAGCTGCCTCTATAGCATCATTCATATCATTAAAGACACCTTTTTGATTATTAGAAGTATTATTCCTATTATTAATTTCCTCTATAACCTTTTGGACAATGTTTTCTATATTATAAGCTTCTGCTTTCAAAATCTATTCTCTCCTTTCCAGTTCAAATACTCTAAGGGCATGGGATGCTATGATCATATCCTGTTTTACAGTTCCTCCGCTAACGCCTATTCCACCAACTACGCGATCACCTATCCTTAGTGGATAGCCCCCTCCAAAGGTTACAATTCTACAATTATTTGTCCATTGAAGACCATATAGTTCTGTACCCGGCTTAGTCACTTTACCGACTTCATGGGTAGGCATTCTTATTGCAGCTGCAGTATAGGCTTTATTGATGGATATATCTATACTTGCTAAAAGAGACTCATCCATCCTATGAAGAAGAATAAGGCTGCCACCTTCATCAACTACTGAAAAAATTACTGGTATCCCTATATCCCGGGCCTTTTTCTCAGCTGCACTGGCCATTTTCTTGGCGGTATCTAAGTTTAAATTTTGCTTTTTCTCAGTTATATTTAGTCTTTCAAGAACTCTATCCTTTACCTCTTGAATAAATCCGTATGTTTCCTCTACTCTTGCTAAAGTAAATAAGGTATCCGATAAGCGGTTAACATATTGCAGTACTTCTTCTCGAATATTTTCCCTTTTATTTAGACTTACAATTGCCCTTTCTGCCCTTCTGACTATAGTTCTTGCTACATGCAAAATCGATGAAGCCGTTGTCTTTCCAGGAATAATGAAGTTTTTTTGTTCTCCAATTTCGTCAATATACTTATTTATGCTATCTTCTAAATAGCGAATATGGTCTTTTCCTATCTTATCTTTTAAATAATCCGTTCCTCTATCATCACTGGCTAATTCAGCTCCTAATATGAATAGTTCCTTTTGAATTTTATTCAATATTTTTTTTATATCCTCATTTTTAATAAGAGAATTAGCTACACCAATCATGGAATTTGCTTCATCTAATGTCCCATAACAAGAAACTCTTAAATCATCCTTCCAAATTCTGCTACCACCGAGTAATCCTGTCTCGCCCTTATCACCTGTTTTCGTGTATACATTACTCATGTGCTTCACTTCCTCTATTCATTAACTTCCATAGTATCAACAATACCTACTATGGCAGCATCTATTGGAGAATCTTCTCTTTCAAAAATACGTCTTGCTGAGCTTCCTTTAGATACAAGAACTATTTCTCCTACACCTGCTCCAACGGAATCTATTGCCACTTCCTGATTGCCGAAAGGTTCTTCCTTAGTATTTATAGGCTGCACAATCAGGATTTTTTTTCCTGTTAATGCCTCATCCTTTTTTGTTGAAACAATCATACCCTGTACCTTTCCTAAATACATTACATCACCTGCCTTCTCTTATCATCCTGTTACAATTTTTATTCCTAATTCTTTAGCGGCATCTTTAGCAAAGGAAGTAATAATGGAATTTTCAGATACAATCATCGTGTTTCCTCTACTTGAAGCTTTGATAATATCTCCTCTTGAGATCACTTTTTTATTAAGCACTACAGAATTTCCCGAACTTTTTTTTTCATTTTTAAGTTGGCTATCACTTTTACCAGTTGCACAATTATACAATTTATCTGCACTAACTAATTTAATTCCGTAACTCTCAATGGTATTCAAATATTCGTCTACCTTGTTTAAATATGTCTTTGGAGTTTTATTCATTCCAAGCTTTAATCTAGTTTCATTCCTTAGATCGCATGCGTCTCTGCATGCTATTATTGGTATGCCTTCCATGATTCCATGGGCTACTAGATTGGTTGTCAATGTATCTGCTATACATAAAGCGATCTTGGCTGCTGAGTTCAACGTTAAAGTAGGTATTATCATCATATCTATATCAGAATAGAGATCCTTCATTCCCTTAACTTTACTTTCAACATAAATTTCTTCTATATCCAACATTTCTTTTACAAGATCTTCAGTAAGTACATGTTCTGCATTTTTAGATAACAAAACCTTTATATCCCATCCATCCTTTTTTAAGCGGTGCAGCTCTTTAACTCCTTCATTAAATCCTATTGAAGCTCCTGTAAATATTGCAAGGACTTTTTTAGGAGGATTTTTTAGTCTTTTAAAAACTTCTTTTACAATGACATTAATTATGTCGTCATAATTCAAACATTATCACCTCACTTTTCACAGTGCAGTGCAATTCCTAGAGGAGTAACAAGTAGAGGCGCACGGGGCTTTATAGTCTTAATTCCTATTTCTTTGAAAAATACTTTTTCAAAATCTTTAAAGCAGCATGCTCCTCCTACCACATATATGTTTTCTACTGAATGGCCATCTATATGTCTTTTTACAATAGAAGCCATTTTTTCTACTACAGGCCTAATAACTGTGAATACCTCTCTTTGCCTATTGGGATCTTTTTTAATAGTTTCAGCTTCATCAAAGGAAACTTTATAATTCCCCGCTAAAACTAAACTCATGTGAGTACCGCCCGTTGGTTCATCAGCAGTATAGATTACCTTTCCATCTTTTAAAATACTTATTCCCGTTGTGCCGCCTCCTACATCTACAACTGCCCCTTCAGTGATTCCAAGAATACTTGCAGCAGCTGTAGGTTCATCAACAATCTTAACCACTTCCATGTCTGCCGATTCTACCACATTTGCAATAGCCTTTACATTCCCTCCCAATGTGCCTGGAGGGATAGCAGTAGCAGCTTTAGTTAATGGCACTCCAAGTATATCTTCTACCTGACTCTTCAAATTTTTTACTATTCTAACTGCACCTACATAATCTACAACTAAACCATCCTTTACAACAGAAGCAGGATAGGAGGCTCCTGCAACTGGATTGCCCAGTTCATCTACTACCGATAAAACTATATTTGCAGTTCCCAGGTCTACTCCTATCTTTAAATTTCCTTCATATGGATTCATTTTTTTCTCATCGATCAAGGCTGCAAATTGTGATATAGTTTCGTTAACTCTAGTAAGATCCATAGAATGTATTCTCCTTCAATTTAATCTTTAATAATCTTGACCTTATCTCCATTTTTCAATCCGCATGCATTTGCTTCATCTATATCAACATGCATTTCTAAAACATACTTATCTGAAACTCTCACTAGGACATTATAAAGAAGGGCTTTTCTTATACCATCTATTAATACATTCACCATTTCCCTATCCTTTAATCCATGCTTTTGAGCATATTTGAGAGGCATATGAATATGTCTGAGGGCAGCTATCGTTCCTTTACCCTTCTCTACCCTTCCTCTTGGGCCCTCTATGATAATCCCTGGAGTATCCTCTATCTTTCCTGATTCCCTTACTGGTGGATTTATTCCTAATTTATATCCATCACTCAAAGCAATCTCTAGTTGAGTTAGATCTCTAGTAGGTCCTAATATTCTTACCTTATCAAATACACCTTTAGGACCTATTACCTTAACTGTTTCCTTAGCTGCATATTGTCCGGGCTGTCTTAAGTCCTTCAATTTCGTTAATTTGTAATTAGGCCCAAACAATGATTCTAAATCAACCTTGCTAAGATGAATATGTCGATTAGAAACACCTACTGGTATATGATCATCTCGATCATTTATTTTTTCGATTACCTTTCTCACGATTTTTTCAACTAAAGCTTTATCATTTAAATTCATTGAAAAGCTCCCTTCAATATCTAAATCACCATTTAAATGAACGCATCTTCACTTTGATTCACTAGTCATTATTTGTGCTTTCCTCTTTAAATCCAGGTAATATCTTTTCAGTATCTGTATGAGGCCTAGGAATTACATGTACTGAAACTAATTCTCCCACTTTGTCTGCTGCTACAGCTCCTGCATCTGTAGCCGCCTTAACAGCTCCAACATCTCCTCTTACCATTACTGTTACAAGCCCTGAACCTATTTTTTCATAACCAACTAAAGTAACATTCGCAGACTTTGTCATAGCATCTGCCGCTTCAATTGCCCCCACTAATCCTTTTGTTTCTATCATACCTAATGCTTCACCCATTATTTATACCTCCTCTTGTAATTCTGAATAATGAATACAATTTACTCTAAGCTCCCCTTTTTTCCTAGGACACTTAGGATCTCCACACAGGTTACAGACTTCTTCAGAACCTGATTTATTCTCTTCTTCAAATTCACACATCGATTCTTCATCTTGTTCCACTTTTTCTTCTTGATTTTCAGTTTGAACTTCCTCTCCAATACTTTCTTTTTCTTCCTCTAATTTTTCTATTTGACTAAATCCTTCTTTTATCTTTTTAGATTCTTCTATATTGAAAGCCTCTTTTTTACTTTCTTCTTGATTGCTTAGAGCCTTTTTGTCAATTTCACTTTGAAATCCCACGGTTTCTCTGGTAAATATTAACTGGTCTATTTCCTCATGGGGTCTAGGAATGACCTGTTTACTCCAAACTGTATTCACTTTACTGGCAGCTATATACGCAGCCTCTATAGCTGCCTTTACTGCACTTATATCTCCCTGGATTTTAACTGTAGCCATTCCGTTTCCCTTTGTAAGCTCATATCCAAGGAGCTCAACATTGGCAGATTTCACTGCTGTATCTGCTGCTTCAAAGGCTGCTGCCAAACCAATTGTCTCAATTATTCCTAAAGCGAACCTTGACAAATATTACACCTCCTTATGCTCTAGTTAATCTTGCAACAACTTCTGCTACAATGCTTTTAATATCAATGTTGGAATTATCTTCATTTTTATCTATCTTGATATTGTCTTCCTTATCTTCTAAAGTTTTAAAGGGTATTCCTTTAACAAGCCTTGCAGCATTAGCACCTAGAGTCCTCATTACACTATCATTACAATGAAGTTTCACTTTAAACAAAGGAGTATCTTTTTTAAGTTTTATATAGTGTAAAATCATCAAATTATCACTACCAATACCAATACCTACTCCCAGATTTGATTCATGTGCACCCTGATAACTCAGCTCTAGCGAAGATTTTTCACTTTTAGTTTCTAGTCGATAGGGTACACCCTCTTCTTCTATTCCCCATACCAGCTCTCTAAAAAAAGAAGCATCTACAAAATCCTTATTGTAATAAATGTTAATTGCAGGTTTTTCTACTTGATAACTTCTTTTCATTTTTTATACTCCTCTTTAATTGATAAAATCAGGCCTGTAGCAACCGCATTTCTCGGCCCTTCCGTTCCACGAATATTTGCCCTGCCTGCTACTACTCCATACTGAGACAATGCGTCGGTAACTAGCTGAGGAATTTCAAAGTCTAATGCTGATCCCCCAACTAATACCACAAATTCAATATCTCTCACATTTCCGGTAGGTGATACCATGCTAAGTGCTCTTAAAGCATTGGTTACAAAAACCTTTTCCTTAGCTGACTTTCTAACTATTTTAATTTTCTCCAAAGAGTGATCACTTGGTATTGGGACCATATTGTTTTCCTTCAGTATAACCACTTTTGCAAAGACCTTCGGATCCAGTGGTTTTTCAAAAAACTGAACTGTTCCATCTTCATGTCGTATGTGGAACAAACTTTCTACTTTAGCCAAAGGATATTTCTTTATGTCTTCTGCTAAATCAAAATCCTCTAATCCCAGTTCTGAATTTATGAGCATGGTTACCATATTTCCCGCACCAGCTAAATGTATTGACTTTATTTCTCCATTTTTATTTATAATTGAAGCATCTGTCGACCCTGCACCCATGTCTAAAATGGCAAGGGGTGTATTGCTTCCTGGGGTCGTTAAAGCCCCCCTAATTGCCATGTCAGCTTCTACTCCCCCTACTTCTACCTTTACATTCATTTTTTCTGTTAATGTATCTGCTATCATTTCCATTTGGAGTTTATCAGCTTTTACCATTGCTGCAATCCCTACTGCATTTTCAAGGGAAAATTCTTCTGCCAAGCCACCTTTAACTTTCTGGGGTACGAAAGTATCTACCGCAAGAAGGTCCTGTATCTTAATAGAATCGGGATGCTGCTTCGTAAGTTCTGACATAACGTGTCTTACCTTCTCTAACATCCCACCTGCATTTGTTCCCGGCTCTCCTTTTACATCTATAATAGGTGCCGTAACCTGTAATACTTTCATTATGGTTTTTGCTCCATCATCTACATCTACCTTTGCTTTTCTTTTTTCTCCTATGATATGGATTTTTCCAGCCGGAATTTTTCTTTCCTGAACATCACCCTTTGGTGTTTTAATAACTACTGCCGACCTATTACCTATTAAAGCTCTAGCTATGGGAACTATCTGTTTTGTCTCTTCCGAGCTTAATTCGAAAACAGTCGCGATTCCATAAGGATTTGATAAAACCTCTACTACTCCCCCTGGAGGTGCTACTTCAACGGCCGCCTTCATACCAACAGGTACCTTTTCAAGAAGTGATACCTCATCTACAATGGGTATTGAGGTCTTTAGCCTGTTATTTATCAGTACTCCATCATCCCGCTGTACAATCGCACCCTTTATTTTGACTCCCCTATCAGCCATGTTATTGATTTTTGAAGCCGCCTTATCAAAATCAATTTTTCTAGGTATCAGTACTATAACAGGATTTTCCTTATCAGCTTTATCTATATCGTCAATGTTCATTGTTATACCTACGCCTAACCCTATCCCTCCTGGAGTTGAGGGATTGTGACCAATCATAGTTGATTCGGTAATAATAGTTTCAGTTATAGTTTCCATGGCCACATCCCCAATTACAGGAGCTGCTTCGTTTATTCTTACAAGATCTAAATCTTTAATTTCCAGATCAACTTTACCTAAAGCTTCCTTAAGGGAGGCGAAGACTCCATGAATATTTTGTCGCGTTCCTTTTATTCCTGTTGTTTTAATAATACCGCTTGAAATGAATTCTATTTCATTTTGATCTGTTTTTTTAGCTATAGCAACCTCTGTAGTTGCATTTCCAATGTCTACGCCTGCAATAACCTTCATTATTTTACCTCCTGGATCTTATCCCGGAAAACTAATCTTCTCTTAATCTATTTCTTTGTTCATAAACTTCTGCTGCTTCCCTTATAAAGGCAGCATTTATTTTTGCGTTATATTTACTTTCAAGCTCATTCGCTATCTCAAAGAGCTCTTCCTTTGTTGAACGATATGGTCTAAGGGCATTATATATTTCAAGTATTCTTTCATCTGGAACTGCAATAAGCTCTGAAGCTCTTCTCAAATTTTTTGCAAAGGCTTCTCTACCTACTGATTCGGCTACCTGAGCCTGTAGTTCTAAGGTCTCAGGTGAAATTCTTACATCAGCAGGAGTAACCTTTCCATCTAAAACATTCTTAAGTGTAATATCATCTAATTTCTTCCCTGTAAGTGTCTTGATCCACTCCGGTCTATTGGTTGCTAGAGGATAGTCTTCTTTGGTAGCCTTATTGGTATTAGAAACACTTCCTACCTTACAATCCGATTCTTTTTTCTCACCAGTCATTGATAACATAACTTCTTTTACAATTTGTTCTATCAGCTTTTCTTGATTCATGAATTTCACCTCCATTAATAAAACTTCACTTCAAGTTCAATTGGCTTTGCACCAGGTTTGACATGCTCTGTTTCTTTTATGTGCAATAAAGCTGCTTTAGCTTGGAATTTCGGTCTAGCCATTTGATCATTTTTTGTTGGAACGGGATTTGGCGACTCTCCCTTTGCATATTTTGCCGCATTTTTACCTATAGCTCTAAAAGTTTCTTCATCAAGCAATGGAGCTTGAGGGAAAAGTTCAAGATTATTGAGTGGCAATAAATCTTTTTGATGAATTACTGTTGTCCCCTTAGACTGAATGCCTATTCCAATACCTGAACCACTTAATTTTGCAGCATCATGAGCTATAAAGGCAACATCAGATGTTCTTAAAACTCTAACTATCCTTGCCTTTAATCCTTCTTCTTCAATCCCTGCTATAATTTCCCTAAGTACATTTCTATGGGGAATATTAACTATAGTTTTATTTTGAAATTTGCCAAAAGCTGGAGCTATAGCTACAACTACCTCATCTTTACGCCTGCCTACTGAAGCTACCCCTTTCTCTTTTAGCTCCATACCCTCTACTGAAGACTCTACAACCTGATCAGCTTTTTTTCCTTCTTTCTCTGCTTTATCTTCAAAATTATAATCTCTTAAAACCTGTTCAATAACGTCTCGGATCAACTTTTCATTTATTGCCATTATGTTTACACCCCTTTCTTAATTACCAGCTTTAATCATAATCCTCTGGCTTAATTGCGTTTGGAATATCTTTTATTTCGTTCCAACGCTCTTCACTTAATCTGTATCCTGTTCCAGGTCCCATATAGTCATTGCAATCGTTTACTGCACTTATTACATTGAAATTTTCATCTATAATTGCTGAAGTATGTAAATAGTCTCCTGAAATCCTTTGCTTAAGCATGTTAAGCAGGTTTTCTGCTACATCATCGAATCCGTGCTTACTCAATGCCTTCACTATGTCGAGACCTGTTATACCTCGCTTCATCATCTCTTCTGCTGCTTTAAGATCTTCTACTACATTTCTATCAGGCATATCCTTACTTCCATGGGCATAGGTTGCAGCCTCCACTTCTTCATCAGTGATAGTGGGCAGCCCTAATTCTTCAAATACTGCCTGCAGAGCTCTAGCAGCTTTATTCCTAATAGCAACTACCTCCTCCTCAGATACCGGTCTTAATCCACCATCTATCATGAGGTCTCTTTGTATTGCATTCCAATCATCATAATCTTCTGCATCTACGTTTGAACCTGCAAACATGTTGTCATAATTAGGCACAGCACTGTATCCTGAACATATAAAGTCTGTACCAGGCAGCATCTGCATAAGTAATCTGGCAGTTCTTCTCATATCTGAATGAGAGAAGGTTTGGTCGTTACCAGATGCGACTTCCATATCAAGCATTGTTGTGATAAGGTTTTCAGCAAGTACAGCTCTAATACCGGATGGTACAGCTCCGGGTACTCCTATACAGCTTATAGATCCATTTTGCAGACCTTGAACACCAGCTCCCTTTGTAATGTAAATACATCTTGCTTCTAGATAAAGCATTGATTTGCCCTCAGCATATCCCATTTGAACTTCTGAACCTGTTCCAGAGGTAAATCTCATTTTAAGTCCCCTTGATGCATAGCCAGAAGCTAAGAATGCTTTTGACCAAGGAGTGTCGTCTCCATCAACAAATACATTTTCAGTACCGTAAACGGAAACAGTTTCTGCATAACTTGTAAGTCCTTTCATTCCAAGTAGCAGTTCAGTTGCTTCTTCTATAGCACACTGAGTAAGTACTCCCCCACGTCCTACTTGGGAACCTATTAAAATTGATAATGCATTGAAGGGTGCATAACGAACTATTCCTACTGTAGTTTCTTGCTCATCAAAACCTCTTATAGCCGCTTCAGCCGCATCAGCAGCTATTTGTACAGGATTATCCTTTACGTTGGTTACGTGGCACTGATTAGATGGAGTTTTTCTGGCTCTCATCTTTTGGAGCGCCATCATCATTTCCACAACATTCATATTTCCTACAACTTCAACTATTTTGGCAGGAGTCATAGCTGTAGTAAGCTCAATAATCTTTTCTCTAGGTACATTTACGTCAACTAGCATTTGGGCAAGTTTTAATGAATCCATTGCCATAACTTCTTCAGCTCTATCCAAATTTATTGCATAGTCAGCAATAAATCTATCTATCATATCAAAGTCTTCTCTTTTTTTTCCGTCAAGTTCTATAACTTTGCCATTTTTTATTTTTATACTTGGTGTTGGATCATTTGGACCATTCATAGCTATGAGACCAACTTCAGGCCATTCAGCTACGAAACCATCTTGATTTACAGGACGTTTTGCCAAAACTTCAAAACGTTTGGATCTCATCATTTATTCCCTCCTTTATTTGATTGCGTATAAATTTTTATATATAAGGTGTGGTCAGTGAAGGAGCTTCTCCTCCAAGGGTTTCTAGTAATTGTAAACCTACTTCTCTAGCTGCAATAATTGATTGTCTAACTGCACCGGAATCTCCGCTGATAAATAAAATAGCCTCGTTTGAAAAGCTAGTTCCATCACTTGGTGAAGCGTATCCAATCACATCGACATTTGCAGCCTTAACAGCAGTATCAGCTATAAGAACTCCTATTGCTGCCGGAGCACCAACTATTAAGCCAAAGGCTTTACCAACAGGTGCATTAAAGGCCTTTTCACATGCATGGCTTGCCCTTGCAGTATATTGAAACTCTAAATGTCCTGAATTATTAGCATATACATCTCCGAAGGTCCTATCTAATTCTTTTAGAGTAACTTCTACAGCTCTTCTAGCATCAGATACATCCTCAGCTCCAAATATAATTAAAGAACCGTGGCCAGCTCCACCTTGAGTATCCCTAGGTAATTCAATTGAGATTATTTCAGTATTTGTGGCCTTTACAGCTTCATCTGCCGCCATAATTTGTGGACCTGCTCCGGTACGTCCTCCGACTATTCCTATAGAACGATATTTTTTGTCCAATTTCATAGCTTCATGCAGGTTATAATCTACATTTGCAATTACTAAGCCAATAGTTTCACCTATCGCAGTTCCTACAAACTCAGTTAATCCACAATGTTTTTTTGAATCTACGGCCTTGGCTTTAACTTCTTTTGCAGATTCCTCAGCTTTAGTTTCGTCTACCTTTTTCATTACTTCCTCCATAATTTTATCTATCAATTGATCTTTCATTACTTTACACCTCCATCAAAATTCAAATTTAATTTACTCATTAGGTAATATTTTTTCTACATCTGTATGAGGTCTTGGGATTACATGAGTTGATATAACCTCACCTACTTTATCTGCAGCTGCTGCACCGGCATCTGTAGCGGCCTTTACTGCTCCCACATCTCCTCTTACCATAACTGTTACTAGTCCTGAACCAATTTTTTCATAGCCGACTAGTGACACATTTGCCGCCTTTACCATTGCATCTGCTGCTTCAATTGCTCCGACAAGTCCCTTTGTTTCCACCATTCCCAATGCTTCTTTAACCATATTTCATCCTCCTTATCTCTTATATTTTTAAAGCTTAAATAAGCCTTAAAAGACAATGAAATCAATAAACAACTTTCTTCAGAAAAATTTATTTATACTAAATCTTATTAATCGAATTCTATTTTTAGATTAAATAACCTTGATAGTAACTTGTCATCTATCTGTAAAGATTTGCTGTAATCTTTAGAATATTTCCAACCTTATTTTTGCAAATATCTTTTTTTCTTTCTCCATTGATACTTTCTTGTCTTTTAAGTGTAATTTTTTGCAAAAAAACTCCCACCATTTTTTAATAATGGTAGGAGTTTTTATTAACATACATATGCTCGTATTTATAGATATACGCCCTTAAAACTTAATTTATGTTACTCTAGAGATTTTGAGGTTTTCTTCTGAGCGATTTTGAAGTATTTGTTGCTACCTTTATCTTAATTTATATAAAGCAACAAATCTTCACATGTGCCAGAAGGATTCTCAAAATCCTAATAAATTAAATCTTGATCTTTGTTATCTATAGCAGTCACTTAGATATACCATCTTCCGTTAATTATTGGAACATTTCTCTTCATCAAATTGTTCTTTAACTTTTCTGCCTTTTTTCTCTTTTCTCTTTGTTTTTTATCTCTATACTGAGAAGGAGTCATTCCTGTTGCCTTTTTAAAGACCTTGCTGAAATAATTTGGTTCATTAAATGATAGGTCCAGAGATATATTTAAAATAGGTAAGTTACTATTTTCCAGTAATTCCTTTGCCCTCTCAATTTTCCGATTCGTTACATAGGTTATGAAATTCATTTCCATTTCTTTTTTAAATAACTTACTTAAATAGTATGGGCTTAAATTTATATATTCAGCTACTTCCTCAAGACTTATACCCTTGTGAAAATTCCTTTCTATATAATTTAATACTGCATTAATATCTTCCTGCAAATCATATATTTTTTTGTCAATTATCTCTTTGAATATTTCATTCAAAATTCTAAATAAATTTTGTTCAATTAAATAGACATCATCAGAAAAATTGAGCTCTGATTTCATTTTATCTATTTTATCCAGATTTAAACCTATTTCTGCTGAAATTTTCAGCATCTCATCTGCCAGATCTTTGCATTTTGCTTTCAATTCTTTCAAATCGTTGGAGTATAGCAATGTCATATGCTGTATCACTTTTTGAAATTCTTCTTTTGCTCCCTTATAATCTCTTTTTCGAATTTTATTCATCAAACTTTGGATTTTCATTTGTGTAGAATTTCTTCTGACTTTAATACTTTCAATATAACTATTTATGGCTCTTAATATTGTTTCAGGTCTTGCAGGCTTTAATATGTAATCGTCTACATGGGCTTTAATAGCTTTATGGGCAAATTCAAATTCATCATATGCTGTAAGGATAATAACAATTCTATCTCTATTTTTTTCCTTTATTATTTTGCTTGCTTCTATACCATCCATACCGGGCATTTTGATATCCATAAATATTATATCTGGGTCAAGCTCTTCAGTCAGCTGTACAGCATTTTTGCCAAAGCCCGTTTCTCCAACTATTTGTGCCTCCTCTACGCCCCTGTTTATTATTATCCTTAAAGCCTCTCTTTCCAGATATTCGTCATCTACTAAAAGTATTCTACACACTACCATCGCTCCCTATATACACCCTTTTAGGCAATCTGATCTTTACAGTGGTTCCCTTTTCTGCATTGTTTTTGATTTCTACCTTATAATCATGTCCAAAATGAAGCCGTAATCTCTTATCAACATTGTTAATTCCTATTCCGGTCATAGAACTGCTACCGTTAATTTCTTTTTCATTAAAAATTATGTCCAGCTTTTCCTTTGGTATGCCGACCCCATCATCAGAAATCTTTATTATTACATCATCTTTTATAGAATATCCAGTAATTTTAATTGTTCCACCTTCTTCTTTCATGTCTATACCATGCTTTATGGAATTTTCTACAAAGGGTTGGAGTATCATTAAAGGAATCTTTACTTTTTTTATTTCATCTGGTATATCTATTTTATATTTCAATCTATCCCCGAGTCTAATGGATTGAATTTTTAGATATCTTTCGATGTGAAGAACTTCTTCATTTAATGTAACTAATTGATTCATGCTTTTTTTAAGTGTGTATCTTAGCATCTCAGCCAGCGAGTAAACGATTTCCTCAGTTCTATTTGCATTCTCAATCAAAGCAAGCCTTCCTATAGTATTAAGTGTATTAAATAGAAAATGGGGATTAATTTGAGATTGGAGTGCTTTAAGTTCTGAATCTTTTAGGGCTTTTTCCAGTTCTATGCGAGCCTTCATTTCTTCCATCAATTTTAGATTCTTCTTGTTTAATTCTTCCTGAATTAAAGTTACTAATCCCTTCTCTACAATATGATTAGAGATTAAAAACATCATATGAGCAGCTGCAGCCAGTTTTTTATATTCCATTGGAACTATTTCATCGTATGCCTTCATAACTTCCTTTTTTTCCTTCCATTTAGGAACTTCACTTACAATTTTCTCTAAAAATATTTCCTCATTCTCTTTAATTTTAATTTGTCCTGCCATTATCGCACCCATATAATAGCCTTTTACGATTATCGGCACTGCAAAATCTACCAGTCCTGTGTGGCACCTATATATGTATGGTTTTCCCGTTCTAGCAGCTTCAAGACCTCCACGGGCATCAGATTGATGGCATGCCTCTTCACATTTTTTATCCTGTCTTATAAGAGTACAAAACCTGGAAAAATTGCTGTATCTTGTGACCGGATTTCCTCTGTAGTCCACCGTAACTGCTGCAAGACCAGTGGCCTCTGCAAATTCATCCTGTATTTCCTGCAGAATGTCCACATCTATGAAGTCACTGAGATGAAATAAATCCTTCATAAAATTTTTCCTCCTAAAGGTATTTTAAATATTAATACTTTATACATATACTATTCTTTTAATATTATATAATTCCTTCAATGTTTCTAAATTTTCTAACAGTTATAACTTTAAAACGGGCTTTCGAAATTATATAGCAAAAAATATTAACCATATGAAATGCTTATCCCACCCTTGGCTTCATCTGCTACTGTTCATAAAAAAACTCAAGGTTTCACCCTCAAGTTTACTAGTTAAACTCGTTCAACTTTCCAATTTTCATTTACCCATAACCCAATGACTTGTGAATTAAATTCCCAACTTTTTATTAATTCCATAGATTTTTTATATCATTAATTTGATCTTTCTTAGATTTTCGATTTCCTGCACAATCGTAATGTCCTACAATGGCAATTAAGCTTGATTTATGTTTACATATTGAAATTTCCACACGATTTCTAATTGAGTCGATAATATTTTTTACTATTTTCAGCTAAGATAAGATTTGGACCAGGCTCGGTTATCATATCAATATAGTCGGCATTATAATCCTTCTGAAATTTATTAATTACTGGTTTTTGAACTCTACCATCTATACAATTAATTACAGTAACAAACTTAGTCATCATATGCCCCCCTTATACTTTTTATAAATACTATCATATATTTTTCACAGGCACCATAGATTTCAAGTTGTAAGTTATTCATGCAAATTATTGTTGCGAACTTGCTGTAAAGAAAAGTTCGTTGTAAACAAAACACTTTTTAAATCTTTTTGTATTTTCAACTTTATAAGAATTTTCTTCAAACATGCGTACATAAGTTTTTTCATTGCAGATATATTTTCCCTTGTCAAATGTTGTCATCCACCAATTGTTTAAAGGAGATTTTTCAAATAGACAGGGCTCTATTACTATAATTTTCCCATTAGGCTTTAATATTCTATGAAACTCCTGTAGATAATTTGAGATTTCCACAGGGGAAATATGATGCAATACCGCCATGATTAAGATATAATCTATCGATTTGTCAAAAAAAGAGAAATTATTTCCCAGGAAATGTCTAAATTCGTAATCTGTATACAAACGTTTTGCATAGTTAATTCTCCTAGAATCGCAATCTATGCCTATATAACAATTTGGATTAAATAATAAACTGTTTGATCCAATCCCACATCCAAAATCTAAAACTTTTTTGTTGTTAAAGTCAAAATCCGATAAAAGTGACTTTAACGTATTACTCATATACCGAGTTGTATACCATTTTGGACGTACTAACCAATGATATAGCTTTGGCGATAATTCCATTAATTTTTTCCACATCCTTTACTACATAATCTACTTCATAAATATCATTGGCTGATAATATATAATTTATCTATTGCAAATAATGGAATACCTTATTTAGGTACAACATATATGCCTTCATCTTCTTTCCATTCTGCATAAAAAACGTCTTTTATTTTATCTACTCCTTGCATCTTAATTTGATTTTTAAGCCATTTTTCATCATATCCACTTTCCTCAAGATTTTCCCATAAAATTTCTCCATCTGCTATAAGTGTTACCGACAGATAGACTGGTTTTTCTATTAGATTCAAATCCTGCCTTGTAGGACTTTCATACTTTGATTTCTTTAATACGCTAATCAAACCACCAGGTTCTAAAATTGCATATTCTACTTCCCGAACCGAAAATATATCTTTTTGCCTTAGCATGCTTAAAAGTTCATTTATGTCCAGTCTCTCCTTTTTTAACTCTCTATAGTCAATCTGTCCCTTCCGTATGAGAATAGTAGGCTTGCCTTCAAAGAAAGCCCTAGTTCCTTTAAATTTTTGGGTCAATATTTCTACTATATACATAAGACATGCCCATAATAGCATTGCATATAAAATGAATGCCATATTTATCTTTTCATCATAAATTGCATTTCCCAGTAATTCTCCTAGCACCAAGGCAGATATAAAGTCGAAGGGAGTGATTTGATTTATCTGCTTTTTTCCTAAAACTTTAGTAATTACAAGCAATACAAAAAAACCAATAATCAATTCTATGGTTAAACTTAAAATATGTAATATCTTCAATTTTCTCACCCTTTCTCTCCCTTTAATCTATTTATCTTACACTGGTGAGGACAAATCACACAATTTTTAAGCATTTCTCTTAATATATCAACTCTTTTTTTAAGTTCACCACTTGACAACAACACTGAATATCCAGTTTTATGCATATATACCATCCTTTTCTTTTAAAAACTTATAATTTGATATATGTTATATATTTTCCTTATTAGAGAATCATATAAGTGTAATTCCATAAAAGTTTTTAAAAGGATTTTGGTTATTATATCCAATATAAATTTTTATGAATTATTATAATCTAAATTGCCAAGTCTAATTAATAGGTTATCAGATAGGAGGTCGATTTTTATGACAGTCAGTTCTCAAGTAAAACAAACTTTAGCCAGTTTGAAAAATACTCAAAGCACTTTAAGATTTTATTCTACACAATCTCAAAACAAAGAAGCAAAATTGGCCTATGATGAAGCTTTGAAAGTGACAAAAGATATTATAAAAGATTTGGAAAATAGACTAAAAACTTTAGAATTTGAAGAACCACAATATAAAGGTTATTAAGCGAGGGAAAACTATGAAGGATTGGATTGAAATATTATTGAGGTCATTGAGTCTATTCTTTTTAGCTCTAGCATTAACGAGGATTATGGGCAAAAAACAATTAACTAAAATAACTCCCTTTTATTTTATAGTGTACTCAGTCGTTGCAATTTTATCAGCTTTAATATCTGCAAATATCATTAAAAGCCTTGTTTTTGGATTTATTGCTTTAGCTGTTTGGGCCTTACTTCCTTTAGTATTGGATTATATGTCTTTAAAGAGTAAAACCCTTCATGACTGGATACATGGTAGAGAAACTATACTAATAAAACAAGGAAAAATAATGGAAGAAAATCTCAAGCAAGTGAGGCTTACTGGTGAAGAGCTTCTTAGGGACCTTCGAAGCAAAAATGTCTTTAATTTAGCAGATGTTGAATTTGCTGTACTTGAATCAACAGGTGAAATAAACGTGCTGCTTAAATCAGATAAAAAACCCGTTACTGCCCGTGATTTAGAAAGAAAGATAGGTCCACAAAGTGAACCTCAGACAGTTATACTTGATGGAAATATACTGGATGAACCATTAAGTACTATGGGGCTTAATCGTAGATGGCTTAACAAACAATTAGAAAGTATGGGGTTATCTTTAGATAATATCTTCATTGGTCAAATAGATTCATCTGGTGATTTGTATGTAGATCTTTTTGACGATTGTATACAGTTACCCCAACCTAAGGTAAAAGAAATGCTGTATGCAAACCTCGAAAAAACTCAAGCTGACCTTCTTGGATATGCTCTTCAAACTGAAGATACCAAGGCTAAAGCTATGTACTCAAACAATGCTGATAAACTAGAAAAAACTATACAAAAACTAAAGCCCTATTTATTACATTAAGAAGGTGATAACAAAATGTCCAGTAAAAAAAATAAAAAATTAACTCCAGTTCAACAAAAGTATCAAAGCTTTGCAAAGGCCAGGGAACCAAAGCCATCTGTGCTTCGCAACTGCATGAGGGCATTTGTTTCTGGAGGTGCAATCTGTACCTTCGGACAATTTCTACAATGGGTATTTATGACCTACTTTGATTTTAACGAAATAACTGCCGGCAATCCTACAGTAGCAGTTCTAATCATTATTTCAGTTTTACTTACCGGTTTTGGAGCATATGACCATATAGCTCAGTGGGCAGGAGCCGGAACTATTATACCTGTTACAGGTTTTGCAAATACCGTGGCTTCAGCATCGATCGAACACCGCAGTGAAGGTTTTGTATTAGGTGTAGGAGGGAATATGTTTAAACTTGCAGGCTCTGTAATCGCCTACGGTGTTTTTTCTGCCTTCGTTGTTGCAATCATAAAAATTACTATTCAATCGTTAGGTGGGATATAAATGCTTAAGGGACATCAGTCATGGATATTTAATTCTAAACCGGTCATACTATCATCCGCTGCCGTTGGAGGCCCCTTTGAAGCTCAGGGACCCTTAGGTAGTGACTTCGATCTGCTCCATGAAGACATATGGCTAGGACAGGACAGCTATGAAAAAGCAGAAAAAAAATTTTTAGAACAAGCCTGTGAAATAGCTATTCAAAAGGCTAATCTCAAAAAAGAAGATATTCAATTTTTTATAAGCGGAGATTTGATGAATCAAATTATTTCCAGTAGTTTTGCAGCCCGTACCATTGGGGCACCCTATTTAGGCATTTTTGGTGCATGTTCAAGCTCAATGGAGGGCCTAGCTATAGCAAGTTTACTGATAGCCAGTAAGTCTGCAGAATACGTTGTATCTGCCACATCTAGCCATAATGCATCTGCTGAAAAACAATTCAGATATCCAACTGAATATGGCTCTCAAAAGCCTCCTACGGCTCAGTGGACTGTTACAGGTGCTGGAGCAGCCCTACTTGCTCAAGAAGGTGATGGTCCCCGCGTCACTTCAGCAACTATAGGTAGGGTTATAGATATGGGAATTTCCGACCCATTCAATATGGGTTCAGCCATGGCACCTGCAGCAGTGGATACTATAGAAGCTCATTTCAGGGATTTTAATATTTCACCTGATTACTATGATGTAATTGCCACTGGTGATTTAGGTAAAATAGGACATCGTATTGCCGGAGACCTGCTGGCTGAACATGGCTTGAAAATTCCTCGTGAAATTTTGACCGATTGCGGGATATTAATATATAAAAAAGAGCAACCGGTAATAGCAGGAGGAAGTGGCTGTGCTTGTTCCGCTACAGTTACATACGGTCATTTTCTTAATCGTATGCGTAAAGGTGAACTCAAAAGAATTTTGATTATAGCGACAGGTGCACTATTATCGCCCCTTTCCTATCAGCAAAAGGAAAGCATTCCGTGTATAGCTCATGCTGTATCCATAGAAATGTAAAGAGAGGTGTTAAAAAATTATGGAAAAATTTTTCTGGGCCTTTGTAATAGGTGGAGTAATATGCGTGATTGCACAGTTAATGTTGGATGTTTTCAAACTTACTCCCGCCCATACAACCAGTACTTTAGTAGTAATAGGTGCTATTTTAGGGGGGCTGGGACTGTATGAACCTTTAATAAAATTTGCAGGGGCAGGAGCTTCAGTTCCAATAAGTAGCTTCGGTAATTCACTAGTAAAGGGTGCATTGGCCGAAGCAAAGAGGCACGGAATAGTAGGCGTTCTTACAGGTATATTTGAAGTCACCAGTGCCGGGGTTTCTGCTGCTATTATCTTTGGATTTATGGGAGCACTTATATTTAAACCCAAAGGATAACTTTTGAAAGGAGGTGATATTAATGACTATAGGAACTCAGTTACAACAAGCGATTGCAAGCGTTCAAAGTGCTGCTGCATCTATGAAGACTTTTGCTTTAGAAACTCAGGACCAAAATGCCAAAAAGGAATTTCAGCAAATAGCTCAAACTCTTGATGGGGCACTTCAATCTTTAAAAAACAGACAAAACTATATCAATCAGCAAGAACCTCAATACAAGCAGCAGTAATTAAATATGAGCCGAAGGATGATATCCTTCGGCTTTTTATACATAGGTTTTAATTGAAATTTCTTTGAAAAGATGCTATACTTATTACGTATTGTATATTATCGAAAATAGGAGGCGAAATGTATGGAAAATAATACGAAAAAGTTGGTCTTAATGGCAATGTTCATAGCCCTTAGTTTTGTTGGTTCTTATATTAAAATTCCAAGTCCTGTACAAAGCATAGCTCTTGATTCAATGCCTGCATATTTAGGGGGATTAGCGCTGGGAGGTATGGAAGGTGGAATAATTGCATTTATGGGACATGTTTTAACTTCCGCAAATACTGGATTTCCCCTATCTTTACCCGTCCATCTAATAATAGCAATCATAATGTTCATTTCAGTATTTTTATACAGCTTTACATATAGAAAAGCAAATATTATTGCAGCAGGTGTTGTGGGTATTCTTTTAAACGGAATAGGTGCTCCTCTAGCTCTAACTCTACTGCCCCAATTTGGCTGGGCATTCTTTATAGGAATAACACCATTTCTGTTACTGGCTAGTAGCATAAATGTAATCATATCCCTCTTGGTATTTTTATCTCTGAAAAAGTCCGTCCTAATAAAAGAAAAAGGATTTGATAAAGGTGTTAAGTGATCATAGAGATGTTAATTTTATAAAAATAAATGAGAGTGAGTTTATTGTAACGTCATGTGACTCATGTGGTGCTATAGGACTAAAGAAAAATGACGTAGTAAAGGTTCCATACAACGTAACGGGTAAATATACTGCTAGGGTGTGTTTGATGGAAATACTATCTATTGGTGCCAAACCGATAGGTCTTACGGTAAACATCTGTAATGAACCAAGTCCTACAGGTGAAGAAATTCTTAGAGGTATAAAAGATGAGCTTAAGGAAATAGACTACAATATTCCCATAACCATAAGTACTGAAAAAAATATGCAAACCTCTATGACTGCCCTAGGAGTAACTGCAATAGGGATTGTTAATAAAAACGATTTAATTGTTAATAAAATTTCTGCTGGTGATTATATTTATGTAGCTGGAATACCTAGTGTTGGAAATGAAGTTATAAAAAACAGAAAGATTATTTCAAGTACTAAAACTGTTATAAAAACTTTAGGCCTTAAAAATATTAAAGAGATTATTCCAGTTGGTTCCACTGGTATAAGAGGTGAGTTGAATAAGTTAATGAATAGTGGAAATTTAAAAATAAGTCTTATTGAAAATGCCAAAGTAGACATAAATAAATCTGCAGGGCCTTCTACATGTATAATTATTATAAGTAATGGTAGAATTAAAGATGAATTTGACATACCCCTTAATTTAATAGCCTCACTAGTTCCTTATAGATATCCTTCAATAATCCTCTTCAGGCTCCGTAGAAGATTTCAATAATCAAGGCTATTTCTGCATTATTTTTTGATGTGCTTTTCTTTGTTATTTATGATGTTCGTAACAATAAACACCTGGAAGACAACAAATTTATTCATGATGAAATTATTAGTTACGAATAAAAAAGCAGCTGTTTACAAAAAACAACAACCCCCAAAGTGATTACACTTTGGGGTCCATTTTATAACAAAGGTATTTTTTTATATTAGAGATTAGTTATTGCTAGAGAAGTTTCTTCTAAGACCTAAACCTTTTCCCATTCCTTGTCCTTGATTGTTTCATAAACCCATACCTCTGCCAAATCCAATTCCTAGTCTTTCATTAGAGTTTCTGTTTTCACCAATTGTTGTACAGTTTTCCATTCTCTCAGTTATTAATTTTTTATAGTTTTCAGCAGCTTCTTCAGTTAATCTTCCATCCTTAACCATTTGATCAATTAAATCAACTTTTTGCTTTAAAAGTTCTTCTACAGAGCTTGCATTAGTGTACATTCTTAATCCATTTCCTCTGGCAAATGTTTGACTTACTGTAGTGTTATCGACTTCAGCAGCAAATACTCCGCCAATACTACCTAGGGCTATAAAAGCACCTAATGTTAATGTGATGATTGTTTTCTTTTTCATTTCTTAACATCTCCTTTTTTAATAATTTATTTTGTTAAATCAATTATACAAATTCATTGTGGAGAAATTATGAAGGAGATGTAATTTTTATATAAAAATATATTACACCTTAATTTATACACCTGAATATGCACTAAAGCCACCATCTACAGGGATAATTGCGCCATTTACAAAGCTAGAAGCATCATTATGTACTAACCATAATAATGTACCTATTAATTCATCTGTATCCCCAAATCGCCCCACTGGTGTTTGACTAAGTATCTTACGTGCTCTTTCTGTATAGGATCCGTCTTCATTTGTCAATAATGATCTATTTTGATTTGTTAGAAAGAATCCTGGTGCTATTGCATTGACTCTAATACCTACTTTAGACATATGCACTGCAAGCCACTGAGTGAAATTTGATACAGCAGCCTTTGCTCCACTATATGCAGGTATCTTTGTTAATGGTGCATATGCATTCATAGATGATATATTGATTATAGTAGCACCATCTTTATCTATCATATCCCTTGAAAATACCTGACTAGGTAATAGAGTACCAAGGAAATTAAGATTAAATACAAACTCTATCCCTTTAGGATCTAAATCAAAAAATGTAATCGTATCTTTATCAATATTTTTAATATCCTCTTTAAATAAATATTCTTTACTTGTAGTTCCCTTAGGATGATTTCCTCCGGCACCATTTATTAAAACATCACATGTTCCAAGTTCTTCATTTACTATATCTCGTGCTTTTTTCAAGCTTTCTATTTCAAGTACATTAGCCGCTACCCCTATAGCAATGCCACCTTCTTTATTGATTTCCTCAGCTACTTTATCAGCGCTTTCCTTTCTTAAGTCAAGAACAGCTATCTTGGCCCCACATTTCCCTAAGGCCTTTGCAAATGAACTACAAAGAACTCCCCCTCCACCTGTTACTACTATTACTTTATTACTTAAATCTATATTAAAAGGTAATTTCATTTTAGTCCTCCTATTCTAAAATCTACTTTTTTGTTTTCACTAGCGTCTCCCAAATACCATATAAATAGGTCGCACCTAATGCTCTATCAAATAAACCATATCCTGGTTTTCCTGTTTCACCCCATATCATTCTTCCATGGTCTGGTCTCATTGGTCCATCAAATCCTACTTCATGATATGCCCTTAGTATTTCTACCATATCAAGGGATCCATACTTGGATGGATGAGCTGCCTCTTCAAAGGATTTATCTTCAGTTATTTTTACATTTCTCATGTGGGCAAAATGAATTCTCTTGCCAAATTTTCTTACTATTCTTGGTATATCATTATCCTTTGATACTCCTAATGAACCACTACATAATGTTAAACCATTATAACTATTATCAACAAGCTTTAAAAATCTTTCTAAATTTTCTTCACTTGTAATTATCCTTGGCAACCCAAAAATTGACCATGGCGGATCATCAGGATGAATTGCCATTTTTACATTGGATTCCTCTGCTACAGGAATGATTTCCTTTAAAAAGTATTCAAGGTTATTCCATAATCCTTCTTCACTTAGATTATTATATTGTTTCAGTAAATCCTCTAATTCATTCTCCTCATAGCTAGTATCCCAACCAGGAAGATTTAACTCTCCACTTAATGGATTCATTTTTTCCACTGTTTCCCTATCATATATTAATGCAGTGGAACCATCATCTAGTCTATGATCTAATTCTGACCTAGTCCAGTCAAATACAGGCATAAAGTTGTAGCACACTACCTTTACACCTGCCTTGCCTAAATTCTCTATAGTTTTTTTATAGTTATCAATGTATTTATCCCTTGTGGGTAGCCCTAGCTTTATATCTTCGTGGACTGGTACACTTTCTATTACCTCTAGCGTTAATCCATGAGCTTCAATTTTTCCCTTAAGCTCCATAATCTTTTCTAATGGCCATGCTTCTCCTACTGGAATATCATATATTGCTGAAACAATTCCAACCATTCCTGGTATTTGACGAATTTTTTCTAGAGTTACTGGATCATCGTCACCATACCATCTAAAGGTCATCTTCATACTTATCCCTCCTCATATATTTAACTATATATCTATACTAAAATATTTTACTGCGTTATTATAGGATATATTCTTCACCATATTTCCTAATAAATTAATATCCTTTGGTACTTCTCCCTTTTCAGCCCACTCTCCTAGAAGACTACATAGTAATCTTCTAAAGTACTCATGTCTAGTATAGGATAAGAAACTTCTTGAGTCCGTAAGCATTCCAACAAAGTGACTTAAAAGACCTAAGTTAGCTAAGTCAGTCATTTGTCTTATCATCCCATCTTTTTGATCATTGAACCACCAGCCAGAGCCAAACTGTATTTTTCCAGGAATACCATCGCCTTGAAAGTTTCCTAGCATTGTGGCTATTACATAATTATCTTTGGGGTTTAAATTATATAGTATGGTTTTTGGCAGAGAGTTTTCCCTATCTAATGCATCTAAAAGCCTTGATAATGGCACTGCTATATTGCAATCATTTATTGAATCAAATCCTGCATCTCCTCCTAAAATGTTAAACATTCTAGTATTATTATTTCTCATAGCTCCAATATGTAGCTGCATTACCCATCCTAGGGAATGATATAACTTCCCTAAAAATATTAGTGTATAGGTTTTATATTTATTTTCTTCCTGTGGACTGACTTTTTCTGAAACCATAGCTTTTTTAAATATTTCTTCTAATTCTGTTTCAGAGGCCTCAGCATAAGGAACATAACTCAAACTGTGATCTGACATCCGGCAACCCTCTTGATTAAAGTAATTTACCCTATCCTTAAGAGCATCTAACAAATCCTTATACCTTTTAATAGATATACCTGTAACTTCCGATAACCTTTTTATCCAGTTTGAAAAACCTTCTTTATTTATTTCCAATGCCTTATCTGGCCTAAAGGTTGGAAGCACTTTAGCTTCAAGCTGTCCTTCTTTCCTGATTTTTTTATGATAATCCAATGAATCAATTGGATCGTCTGTAGTTCCTATCATCTTTACATTTGATCTATTTATAAGTCTTCTTGCACTAAATTCTTTGTTTTGTAATACTTCATTACACTTTTGCCATATTACTGGAGCAGTATCTTCGTTTAATAGTTCATCTATATTGAAATATCTTTTAAGCTCAAGCTGTGTCCAGTGATAAAGGGGATTTCCTATACAATTAGGTATAGTTTTTGCCCAAGCTAAGAACTTATCGTAGTCCCCTTTATCTCCAGTTATATAATCCTCTATTATTCCATTAATTCTCATGGCTCTCCATTTATAATGATCACCATATAACCATAACTGTGTTATATTATCGAATCTCTTATCTTCCCATATTTCTTTAGGACTTAAATGACAGTGGTAATCATATATAGGCATATCCTTTGCATACTCATTATACAACTCAATAGCAGTTTCATTGTTAAGTAAAAAGTTTTCATTAATAAATGTGCTCATGTAAATCCATCCTTTGATAAATCTATAATTAGATTCTTATTGTGTGTACATTTTCATTATTTGCTGTAAACTCTTTTCCATTTATTATTACTTTTCTTAATTCATGCTTTGGTAAATAAACTCGCACTTCCTTATATGGAAGCTCATACTTTCCTTTCTTTGTAATTGTCACATTAATTTCGTCTTCTGTAGTATCCATTTTAACTTTTACTTTGGTAAAATATCCTTTTAGATAATCCATTGTTAATCCATCATCTTCATATAATTCAAATGAAGTACTACCATTTTCTCTATGGGGAAACAGCATAAATCCTCTCTCATCCTTTTCTTTAGTCTCAAAGGTTATTTCTGCATCATTTATCGGTATAATTGATCCACCCTTTACTAATAATGGTGTATAGTCTAATGGTGCGGGAATAGTAACTGTCTGGCCACCTTCATACCATTTTTCAGTGTTGAAATCATACCATCCAAGCTCAGTATTTGGTAAGTAAACTTCTCTTTCATATTTTCCTTCTTCAACAACGGAAGCCACAAGAAGACTTTCACCTAACATAAAGTCATCATTTTCCTTAAAGGTATTTTTATCATCTTCAAAGTTGTAGAAGGTTGGTCTAACCATAGGTTCATAATTCTTATGGGCTCTGTAAAGAAGGTTATATATATAAGGAGTTATTTTAGTTCTAAATTTAATCAGCTTTCTTATATATTTTGTAATTTCTGGATACATCCAAGGCTCGTTTACAGTTGCATCATCATTCCATGAATGAATAGTAAATCTTGGGTGGAATATACCATTTTGAACCCATCTTACAAACATTTCAGGTTCTGGTGCTGGTCCTGCAAATCCACCTACATCATGGCCGAAGTTATATACACCTGACAAACTAAGCCCTATTCCCATTTTTATATTATATTTTATTGTCTTCCAGCTAGTTCTATTATCTCCTGACCATGTCTGTACATATCTTTGCATACCCGGACATCCTGAACGTGATATAAGATATGGTCTAATATTTGGTGCAAACTCTTTTTGTGCATCGTAGGATGCCTTCATCATTAGTAAGGGTTGCAGTGGTCTAATCAGAGAGATATCTATATCTTTTCCAAATCCATTGGCCTTTGCTTCTCCATCCCATATTTCATACTCATTGTTGTCATTCCATGTTGAATCAATGCCGTATTCAAGTAATTGCTCCTTAACATTTTTCTTCCACCACTCAATTGTTTTAGGATTAGTAAAGTCCAGATATGCTCCTAAATCATCCCAAAATTGTACAATTTCCGGACTTGTTTTATCCTTATTCATTATAAACATATTTTCTGACTTAAGCTCATCAAATCTAGGATGATCAAGTAGTAAACATGGCTTTATATTTGCACAAAGCTTTAAACCATTTTCATGAAAACTTTTCGTCATTTCTTTTGGTGTTGGTATTTTAGATCTATTCCAATTGAAAACATATCTTTTATTTCCTATTGAAGTATATCCAGATGATAACTGAAATGAATCACAAGGTATATCATGCTTTTTACAGTCCTTAATAAAGTTTTGAAGTTGTTCTTGTGCATTTTCAGCATCTGTATAGCTCATAGTAGAACCAGAATATCCAATACACCATTTCGGCTGGAATATTGTTTTACCAGTAAGCCAAGAAAACTTTTCTACTACATCTTTGATGCTTGGGCCAAGAATCATATAATAATCTAAATCTCCTGCTTCGGCTTGGTAATATCTGTAGTATCCATGATAATTATCTAGCTCTGAACCCATTTCAAAAATTGAAGTTGATAGGTTGTCGTAAAATAGTCCGTAGGAGCAAGCATTATCACTATTTCTAGTAATGTAAAATGGTATATGCTTATATAGAGGATCAGTAGTTTCTGCATCATAACCCATAGGATCGACACTTAGCATCCTGTATCTTCTTCCATATCTATCTATTTTTCCTGATTTTTCTCCTAAACCAAAGTATTGCTCTTCAAGTCTTCTTTCTAAATAATGAAATACTCCCTTGCCTAAACTTTCTTTCAAGTTATAACTTTGAGTTTTTCTATCATTAGCAATATTAATCCATTCACCATCTTTCTTAGCAAACCAGCTTATCTTAAATCCATTTAAATTAATAACGGCCTTTATTTTCTTAGTTTCTATAATGAATGTTTCTTCCCCCTGATTATATTCAAAGTTAGGAAGTGTGAAAGGACTTATGTCTAGTCTATTCCTTCCTTCGTAGGGAATATCATCCATTCCTGGAGCCACAAGCCAAGTTTTATCTAGGCTTAACTTTTCATCTATAAATAGTACACGTATAATGTCTTCCTCTAGTACAAAAACTTTTACAAATACATTTGATTCATTTAATTTAAAATCTAAAACATTATTTTCTTCCTTTACAAATGTAAAGAGATATTTATTTAAAATCATATTTTGCTCCTCCCTATCACTATATTAAGTTAAATAGCTTTGGTAAAAATAAGCTAAGTGCTGGAACATAGGTTACAAGGAATAGTGCTGCTATTAATGCTGCAAAGAAAGGTAGTAATGGTTTAATTACCTTTTCTATTGAAACATTAGAAACGCTACATCCCACAAATAAAACGCTTCCAACTGGCGGTGTCATTATACCTATACAAAGATTAAATACTAAAACTATCCCAAAGTGTACTGGGTGCATTCCTAAATTTGTAGCTATTGGTAAAAATATTGGAGTAAAAATTAATACTGCTGGAGTTAAATCCATAAACGTACCGACTATCAATAATGTAATATTCATAATAAATAATATTACTATTGGATTGTCGGATATAGACATTATGGCGCTACTTATAGCTTGAGGTATTCCTGTATATGCCATAATCCAGGACATAGCTGAGGATGCTGCAACTAAAAACATAATTACCCCTGTTGTAACAGCAGTTTTAATGAGTATGTCCTTTACCGATTTTAAATCCAATGATTTGTAGAATAGAGATAACAATAATGTATAAACAACTGCAATACCTGCTCCTTCAGTAGCTGTAAATGCTCCAAATACAATACCTCCAATAACTATTACTATGAGCATGAGACTTGGTATTGCATCTAAGAAAACCTTAAGTCCTTCACTAAAGGTAAATTTTTCAGAAACAGGATAATTATTTTTCTTAGCATAAACGTAAGCAACAATCATTGATGCCAATCCCATTATTATACCTGGTATGTATCCAGCAACAAAAAGAGCTGAAATAGAAACCCCACCTGCAACCAAGGAATAAAGAATTAAAACTCCGCTTGGTGGAATAAGCATTCCTGTAGGTGATGAAGCAATATTTACAGCTGCAGAATATGAAGGATCATATCCTTCCTTTTCTTGAATAGGTGCCATAGTACCTCCTATGGCAGCCGCTGCAGCAACTGCAGACCCAGATAAGGATCCAAATAACATATTACCTAGTATGTTTGCATGGGCTAACGCTCCTGGAAGCCTGCCACCTATAACTTTTGCAAAATTTACAAGTCTCTTGGCTATGCCACCATTGTTCATTATGTTTCCAGAAAGTACAAATAAAGGCACAGCCAATAAAGAAAAGCTATCTGTTCCGCTTATCATCTTTTGTGCAGCAGTAAATATTCCAATATCCATAGGCAATGAAGTAAGTGCAGTAATTATCGTTGAAGTTCCTATACTAATTGAAATAGGCACTCCAATTCCTAGTTGTACTAGAAAAGAAGCAAATAATATAAGTGCGGCCTTTAAAGCTATAGACATTTTTTACACTCCCTTTCAACCATTTTTATTTGTTCTCTATCATTTCAAAATCTTCTACAATATTCATAATTTGATAAATCACAATAATCACACCTGAAATCGGTCCTATCATATATACTAATCCCTTTGAAATTCCTAATATAGGCGTCTTTATACTCATAACATTAGATGCAAGATTATATCCACCTTTTATTAGAATCAATATAGCAAAGGCTAAGATAACAAAATCAATAAACACCATTAATACCTTTTTACTGGATCCAGATAATCCTTCCTTTAAAAATACTAATGCCATATGTTGTCTCGTACCAAATGCATAAGCAGCACCTAAAAATGAGGTCCATATTAAGATAAACCTTACTAATTCTTCAGTAAATATACTTGGGTCGTTTAGTATATATCTAGTAAAAACCTGCCAAACAACTAAGACTGTCATAATTATTAAAAAAAATGCTGTTATATAAGCTAAAACCACATTCATCATCCTCTTTAAACCTTCCATATTCTAACCTCCTTGATCTCCATTACTTAGTAAAATAATTACTAATTTTTTCCCATCTATTCTTTAAATAATAGGCAGCCATTTTGGGCTGTCTTTGTCTTGTGAACACACCTTTTTATTTCCATCTATCCTCACTACATCCTGTCCTGTCATGAAATCAGCAAAGTTCCAAACCTGTTCTCCAATAATAAAGGGTAGTTGGTCATAAACATCATGATATGCCTTTAAAAACTCTACTTGAAATTCCTCACTGAACATTATCGATGGCAGTTTGTGAATTCCTGGTATAGTATCGTAACCATATTCAGTCATAATTATGGGCTTTTTCTCTATTTCATACCACTGTTCAAGCCACTTCTTAAGTCGTTTTGAACCTGAGCTAATATCTCCTCTTTCTGAATACCATCCAAAATATAAATTAAGTCTTATTACATCAAATAATTTAGAAACATTACATTTTCCTGGTTCAATGAGCATTAGATTAACATTTAATAGAGGTCTATCATCCATTTCTCTAGTTTTTTCAACAAGTTTTTTAAAAAACTCACCAGCCTTTGCCTCTGTGGTAGAAGCTTCATTTGCCAATGACCACATTACTACAGATGGATGATTTTTATCCCTTGCTATTAACTCCTTAGTTATTCTTATATGCTCCTTTAAAGTAGCATCATTTATTTTATCTTCTCTAAATACTCCATCAAGTTCTCCAACTGCTGGTACTGCTTGCCCTAGCATACCGATAGCAGGCACTTCATCAATTACGACAAATCCATATTTATCTGCTAAATCTAAAATTTCCTCAGAATAAGGATAATGGAATGTTCTAAAGGAATTTGCATTTATCTATTTAAGTAGATTGAAATCCCTAATATTCATAGCCATATTTTAGAACTATGACTGGCACTGCCAACTCTAATGAAAAGCTTTTTGTTCTTCCATTCCTCTGGCACTATAACGCTTTTTTCGTACCAAACCTCCCCAACAAAATCTCTTAACTTACTTTCTGTGGTAATATCGTTGTAGCTAGCTAGTACTGGCATGTATTGATATTTCTTCAAACCATCTTTATACCACTTTTCTTTTAATCCTTTTTTTCGTAATCAGGCTTAAAATTCCAAATGCCACATAAACTAATTAGGTCTCTTATTTTGGTAATTTTTAGATATAACATAATTTCCCACATTTTTCTTTAATTAAAAATCCTAGCATAAGCTAGGATTCGTATTATTCTAACTCTTTAAAAGCTTCTAGTAATTTCTTAACCTCTGGATACTTGTTTTCATATTCTTCTAGCATTGGTTCAACTGCTTTTCTAAACGGAGTTTTATCTACTTCATAAAAGGTTACTCCCATTTCTTCGCTAGCTTCTTTTTTAGCTTCTGCAATAGCCTTAGTCCATAATGACTTGTGATATTCAGTTGATTCTACTGCAGCTTCCTTAATGATATCCTTCTGCTCATCAGTAAGAGAATTCCATACCTTTGAGCTTATTACAAGAATATCTGGAATTCTTGTATGCTCATCATATGAAAAATGCTTTGCAACCTCACCATGCTTACCATTTGTAAGTGCTGTTTCATTACTTTCAGCGCCATCTATAACACCTGACTGTAAAGATGTATAAACATCACCATATGGCATACCAACAGGAGTTCCACCTAGTGCTTCAACCATATCTGTTTGAGATTGAAATCCCATAACACGAATCTTTACACCCTTTAAGTCTGCTGGAGTTAATATTGGTTTATCAACTGTATAGAATGAACGAGCTCCAGAGTTATAGAATGTAAGTCCTAAAAACCCTTTGTCTGTTGTTGAGTTGTATAGATTTTGTACTGCTTCAGACTCCATACTTCTAAAATAATGGTCTTCATCTGCAAAAACATACGGTAATGTAAAGGCATTATATCCTTCAGAGTATGTAGTTAATGCAGCAGCAGATACCTTTGTCATAGCAACTGCTCCAGCTTGAAGCTGTTCTAAAACTTGTGATTCTGAACCTAATTGTCCATTAGGATAAATTTGAACCTTGATTTGACCATTTGATTTTTCTTCTGCTAATCTTGCAAACTCTGTTAAAGCCAGATGAACAGTATGTTGCTCATTCAAGTTGTGCGCTAATTTTAATGTTACTTGTTTTGCTTCTTCTGTTTTTTCTCCGCCATTTCCAGTAGTTTCACTTCCACAGGCCACTAGACCTAAAGAAATTACAAGAACCAATAGTAACGACAATGTTTTTTTCATTTTAATCCCTCCGTATCCTTTAATATCTTTGATTTTAGGCAATGTTTAAAATTATTGCCATTTATTAAATCAGTGCCTTTTATTTGTTATTAATTTAACATTAAATGTTAAATTAAAGACACTATTTAATAGCTAAAGCGTATTAAAATTTTTATGCACACGTGTGCATTGACATTTATATTATACACTCATTTTGAATACGTTTTCAAGCATTTTTTGATTTTTTTAAATAATTTAATTAATCTATAGTATATAAATCACTAAATTGGTTATAATATATTGTTTAAGAAAATAGCTCTCCCATAGGATATAATCTAATATCATTACTGATAGCTATTTTATAGATTCTAAAACTGAATTTCTTTCAATAATACATGTTTCGAAACACTTTTTGTTTAATTTATTATTTTTATTTTCAATAATGTCAATTAATATCTCAACACCATAACTACATATGTCTTGGATGGGTCTTTTAATGGTTGTAAGAGAGGGATTAGTATATTTCGATGAGATACTACCATCAAATCCTAGAATAGAAATATCTTCAGGAATTTTAAGTCCTTCTTCAGAAAAAGCTTTCATAGCTCCAATTGCCATGTCATCATTAAATGCAAAGAGTGCACTTATCTTTTTAGAAAGGGATATAATTTTCTTTCCAGCTTTATATCCACTTTCTATTCCATAATCACCCTTTAAGATGTATTCTTGATTAATTTTTATATTTTTTTCACGAAAGGCTTTCAAATACGCACTTCTCCTTACTTTAGTAGATTCAAAATCTTCTCTACCTTCTATTACAGCAATATTTTCATGTCCTCTTTCAATTAAATAATTTATACCTTTATAGACACCTTCTGCTTCATTTGAAAATATATTATTTATTTGAAATTCTTTAATTTCCCTGTTTAATACTACTATAGGAATTTTTTTTTCTAAAACCTCCTTTATAAATATATCATCTTGTTTTCTTTGGCTAACAACAATAATGCCATCAAAATTTTTTGGATTTATGGATTGGTGTTTTTGAGTATATATATCTATCCCATTAACTATGATATTATATTTGTCATTCATCTTCTCATTAATAGTTCTAATTACATTATGAAAAAAATATGGTGAAGTTCCATAATGAATACTAGAAAAAAACACACCTATATTGTAGGATTTAGATAGTACTAGATTTCTAGCACTGGTATTAGGAGAGTAGTTTAATTGATTGGCAATATCTAGAATCCTTTTTTTAGTTTCTTCATTTATGAGGTTAGAATCATTTAGGGCTCTAGATACTGTTGAATGAGAAACACCTGCAATTTTTGCTATGTCCTTAATAGTTATGCTCATAATTATTTCCTTTCTATCTATATTTGTATCTAACAACACCATTATATTGCCACATGCTCATATTCTGCATTCACGTTACATAAAATTTTAATATGTTAATGGAATATTTCGACGCTATCTTTAAAATTTCCTGCTTCTATAATTGATTATAAATGCTGTTTATTTTCACTTTCTGCCACTGAACCCACAGAATTTTCAACTTTTTGTTGATATGATTAAGTTGTAAATAATAACATTTTTGTATGCAAGTATGATCCTTTATGAAAGTCAAGATAAATAAGGAATCTACTATATTTTTTGGTATATCTTCTTTAACTTTACAGTCCAAACATATAAAAGTTACATCTTTTTTTTTAACTTTTTGGCTTTTTAGATTTCAAGTTCCAAATCAACCAAGACGTCAAAAAATATTTGTTACTATATGTGCTCAAAAATCTACGAATTTTCAGAGACTTTTTTACAAATTATAAATACCGCCGCTTATAAATATTACAAATTTATTAAATTATTTGTTCTATTATATATCTTTTTAATTTTTTTAAATATAATAATGATATATATTAGAATAAGGTAGTTAGATTAAGTTTCACAATAATTTAGTAGGAAACAAAAACTCCCACTGAATAGTTCAATTTTTATTTAGGAGGATATTTATGTTTGAAAACTTTGGAATTTATTTCAAGAAAAGTTTCAGATCTATCTCAGATAATCCAATATTATTTGTTCCTATTTTACTAAGCTTCTTAGTCATGCTTATACCTATGGCCCTTGTTTTCTTTGGCATGTACTCCATGAGCTTTACATTTCCCAAAAACATGCTAGGCCCCAATATAATAATACTTATACTAATGGTCATTACCATTGCTGTACTTCAACTACTTATCTCAGCAGGAAAATTTAACATGATTAAACAGGTAGTTATAAACGGACAAACTGATATGGACGATTTCAAAATCGGTGTAAAAAAATATACCGGAAAATTATTTTTAGGCCATCTTATCATTTTTGGCTCATTAATATTAGCTGGTTTGATAATAATACCTATTGCTATGGGATTGGGATCTAGGGCATTTTTACTTATCATTTTAATAGTTCCCCTAGTAATCTTAGGTTTTTTTATAAGCTTTTGGCAGACTATCCTAGTCTATGAAGACTGCAAGTCCACTGAATCTATTGGTAAAAGCTTCTCCTTTGTTAAAAAGCATTTCTGGTTTATTTTGATAGTAAATATAATCAAGGGAATATTTACTGGAAATAACAATGTGAACAATAGACGTCCAAACAATACAATAAATTTTGGCGGATTTTTGAATTTTAATATGCCCTTTTCCTCCTTTAATTTAGGTGCAATGGGAGTATTTGCAATTATTGTTTCAATAATCAAGGCTATTTCTGCATTATTTTTTGATGTGCTTTTCTTTGTTATTTAAACATTTTTTGAAAAAAATTGCAGGTATAAAACAAAGTAAATTCAAGGGATGCAAGAAATTACAAACTTTTACCAGTTAAATATTAAAAAGGCTAACAGCTAACTGCTGACCGCTCATAATAAATAGGTGACAGTTAACGGGTGACGAACACTAGGAAAGACCCTAAAAATGGAAGTAAAAAGAAAAGAACTCATTACCATAATATAGTATTGAAGTCCTTTATATGTTCTAGTATAATGCTTTCTTAAGAATTTCCAGATTATCTTCCATAATGGATATATATCCTTTTCCTTCCTCTATTTCATCCTTGGTCAATCCTCCAACAGGATTGAGAACAGCTGTCTTAGCTCCTGTTTCATTAGCTATAACCTTAGCCAGCTTGGGACTTGTCAGGGTCTCAAAGAATATATATTTTATTCCATGCTCCCTTACAAGCTCTGTTATTTGAGCCATCTTAGCTGCACTAGGTTCCTCCTGGGGAGTTAGCCCCGAAACGCTTATTTGCTCAAGGCCGTATCTGTCAGCCAAATATCCGAAAGCAGCATGGGCAACCACTATTTCATTTAGTTTCCTGTCCTTTAATTCTTCTCTGTATTTTTGATCCAATTCTCTTAACTTGTTTGCAAATTCATTGAAATTACTTTCATAAAATTCCATGTTCTCTTCATCAGCGGCAACAAAGGCATTTTTAATATTTTCAGCCTGCTTTAAAGCCCTCATGGGGTCAAGCCAAACATGGGGGTCATAATCACCATGGTTATCTTCTTCTCCTTCATGCTTACCATATTCCCCTTCTTCATGGTCTTCAAGCTTAATCAGACTTACTCCACTAGAGGCTTCAACAACTTTCAACTTTTCACTACTTATAGACTTTACAAGCTTGTCAGCCCACATTTCCATATTTACTCCATTATATATAAATACATCTGCCTTCTCCATCTGAGCCATGAGCTTTGCAGTTGGTTCCCAATCGTGGGGCTCCGCTCCCGGTGGCACCATCATTCTCAAATCTATCTTATCACCACCTATTTTCTGGGCAAAATCGTACATAGGATATATACTTGCATAGACCAATAATTTGCCATCTCTTTCTTCAGCACTAGTCTGAGGTCTTTGTTGTATACTACAGGCTCCAGCAACTAACATTATCATAACTAGAAAAATACTGAAAATTTTTCTCTTCACAGTTAATACTCCTCTCTTCAATCCAATCGTTTATATACAAGGACTATAGTTTAATATTAACCCTTTCACTCTTGCTCTAAACTAATAATTATTTATTTTTGCATTATATTCTATTCTTTATATTTCGTCAATATTTCAATAATTTCTTCAATATCTTTCATAATTTCGAAAATAAAAATTCCTAAGTCACTAGACCTAAGAATTTAAAATTTTATGATTCAGCTCTATTAACTTTTTTAGTACCAATATCTTAAAATAGCTTCTTCTAGATCTCTAACATCTGATAATTTCACATTCAAGCCTTTTACCTGCTCCAATGCTTTTTCCAATGTCTGAAGACTGCTGTTATGAAGTCTTAGGTTAGGTATGTTCTTTTTCTTAGATATTTTAAGAGCCGTGTTAACCAGTTTATGGGACGTAACGTCAGTAAACATCAATATGTAGTCCGGATTACCTATACGCTTGTGAAAATCTCTTTCCATCTTAGTAAAAACCTTTACCTTACATCCATGCTTTTTACCTGTATCTTTATATATTCTTTCCATTCTTTCATGTCCTCCAACAATAACAACACTCATTAAAACCTCTCCTTTTATTTGATAATAATTATCATTTTCATCTATATTTTAGCAAATATGTCACTTGTTTGTCAAGATTAAACTGTCTCGTTAATTGACTAATATATTTAAGCCCCACATTTATAAATGTGAGGCTCTTCTATAATTAAAAACTTAATCTCTTGTGCTAGTAAATCTAACAAACAGTATGGCTTTAAATATCCTTCAATGTTTTCTCTGAAGCGACTTTGAAGAGCTGTTTTTATCTCTAATTTTTTTTATTAAAACAGGTCTTCTACGGAGCCTGAAGAGGATTATTGAAGGATATTTATAAGAAACTAGCTGAGTAAGTAACCTTAGTTAAAACCTGGAAAACATCTTATATAGCTTTTCTTCAAGTGAAATTATATATTTATTTTTCAGGCTTCTATCTTTGTGGGGAATCTCATTTATTATTTTTTCCTTTACCTTTGTGGGTTTTTGACTTAGTATATATATTTCATCTCCCAGTATTAATGCTGCATGAACATCATGGGTAACGAAGAAGACGGTACGGTGATCTATTTCCCAAAGGTCTATAAAGCAATTTATCAGTCCCAGCTTTAATTCGAGATCTAATGATTTAAAGGGTTCATCCATTAAAAGTATATCAGAAGGATAGGCAAAAGCCCTGGCTATGGCCACTCTCTGCTTCATGCCTCCACTTAACCTATTTGGGTAAAAGTTTCTATACTCCCACAGATCCACTATATCTAAATACTTTTTTATTGTTTCCCTTCTTTTTTCTTTAGACATCTTATCCTTTAATACAAAATCAATGTTTTCCTCTACTGTTTTCCACTTCATCAGCCTTGGTTCCTGAAATAAATAGCTGATTCTTTTATTATTAAACCCAATCATCTCTCCCTTATCCGGTTTTATCATACCGGATATTATATTCAACAGAGTAGTTTTACCGCATCCTGAAGGTCCTAGGATGGAAATAATCCTTTTTTCATTCACTTCCATTGTCAAGTTCTTTAATACATAAAGCTGTCCAAATTTTTTATGAATATTACTTATTTTATAGCTCATATTTTCACTTCCACTTTTCCATTTTCTTGTGAAGGCCCTTCAATGAATAATCAAAAAGTGAAGAGATTATGATAGCCACAATTGTCCATGAAAATACCCCTGCCGTGTTTAAGGCTATCTTCTCAAACTGCATCCCTTCACCTATGGATACTGCAGATTGACTAAGCACTTCAGCTGCAATCACTACCTTTAGATTCAATCCCAGGGCAGTTGATGCCCCTGCCATCAGATATGATAATATGGAGGGAAAATACAGTTCCTTAATGATTCTCCATCTTTTAACCTTATACATAGTTGCCATTACTATAAGGTCAGAATCTACGTTATGTATGCCTTCTACGATGTTTGAGTATAAAATAGGAAATATAATAAGAAAGCCTACTAAAATAGGTGTACCCTCTGATCCAAGCCATATAAGGGCCAAAAGAATAATAGCAATAGTAGGAGTAGCTTTTATGATGTTCATTAACGGACTAAATAGATAATACATCGGTTTAAAGATTCCTGCAAGTGTCCCAATAACAGCAGCCAAAAACAGGGCTATAAAAAAACCAATCAAACTCCTCATTACAGTATTGTATACTGCTATAAAAAATGATTCACTTTTCATAATTTCTATCAGTTTTTTCAAGGTTACCTCAGGGGTTGGTAAAATAATCTCCCATCCAATAAAAATAGATAAACCTTTCCATAGTATTATTAAGAATACTATGGAAAGGATTGCATAGAGTTTATCTTTGTAGGTAGAAATTTTCATCTGGAAGCTTTCCTCCTATTGAATCAGCTGAAAAGTCCATAAGTACCTTTAAGAACTTTTCAACAGCAGGTCTGGCTTCTTGAGCATCTACATATTTCAAGTTGCTTCCTGGAATTGATTTTTCGGCAATTTTTGCCTTAAGTCCAATATTTAAAGTTTCTATAACTTCTCCTGCATCAGCTTTATTTTCATTTACCCAGTTTATACTTTCTTCATATTTTGTGAGAAATTCATCTATTATATTTGGATATTTTTCTATTATTTCATTTTTTATTATAAGTGAAGTCTGTGGATAACTGTCTATACCTGTGGTTTTTTTCCACTCCTCCTGAAGGTCTATGTAGATATTGAAATTTTGATTCTTCATAAGTACTGCTGTAAGCATAGGCTCTGGTACTATGCCCACTTTACCCTTTTCTGAAATCAAGGTTTGTGCTAATTCCTGTGGAGAAGGCAAGTAAATCAATTTTACATCCTTTTCCGGGTCAAGTCCATTTTCTTTAAGAAGATATCTGAATAATATGTCAGGAGTTAATCCCTTACCTATGGTATATATTTCTTTACCCTTTAAACCTTCCCAACCGTCAATATTTTCACTACTAGTTACATATAGTACTCCCCATACAGTTGAAGCAGCTAATTTATAGGGTACACCTTTATTGTATAGCTTCGCAGCAAGGTTAGTAGGTATTACTGCAAAGTCAGCCTCCCCTGATATAATCTTAGCTGCCATCAAATCTGGAGCCTTTATTATTTCATGTTCAATTTCACTTTTAAATATAGCCGGTTTTTCCTTTAAAATTTTGGCCATACTCATTGCTGTTGTGCCTGATAGAACAACAGATCTTAGAGCAATTTTTTCAGTTTCTTCTGGTATGTCCTCTTTATTCTCAGATTTATCCTCTAACTTTTTTTCAGGCTTTGGCTGCTCTGTTTGTGCTTTTGGGATGCAGCCCGTAAACATTAATGTAAATAAAGCTACTATTAAAATTAATGCAGTGATTTTTTTCATTCTACAACTCCTCCTTTTAATGCATCTAACATCAGTAAATAATTTATTAATAATTATACCACAAAAGTTATCATATTCCAGTATACTTAATATATAAGACCTATGCAATCCTTTAAAAGAATTTTGCATAGGCCTTATGATAGAAGGGGAGATATTGAATTATGGGAAAGTAACTATTTCAAGATGAAATAAAAACAAATCAACAATAATTGATAATGATTATCGTTTTCTTTAGTTAAAGAATATCATATATTATCCATCTTGTAAAGAAAAATTAAGCAATTTTAAAAAAGTTTTTTATCATTTTACAAAAACAAAAATCCATGGACTTAGTTATTTAAATGGGTCCATGGATTTTAAATTCAAAAAATTTTATCATGAAACCTTCAAAATATCGAAAGCTAAAATCGAAAACATCTTAACTGCATTTTTCAAATCCCTTTCATTAAAATCAAACTCATGGTGATGATGACTTGCCTTTAAATTGCTGCCAAAGAGCATGTAAAGGGCCTTACCTCCATTAGCTTGAACCCTTTTCATCATATATGAAAAATCTTCACTCCCACCTATACTTATTTTATCTTCTAAAATCTTTGTAAACTCTTTTATATGAGGTGCTAGTTTTTTCACCCTTTGCATTAGCTCTTCGTCGCTATCTGAACTTTCTGCCCCACCCATTGGTTTTATTCTAAGCTTTACGTCGTACATATCTGCAGAGTACCTTAGAATTTTTTCCGCCTTTTCCCTCATATAATTGTTAAGCTCCGACGTTTCACCCCTTGTTTCAATCATCATATGGGCATTGGCTGGAATTACATTTCTGCCTGTTCCGCTGGTTAATTTTCCTACATTTATTCTGGTAACTCCTTCACTATGCCTAGGTATGGCATTTAAGTTTAAGAGGGCCGTTGCAGCTGCAAGCATAGCATTGTTGCCCTTTTCAGGACTGGCTCCCGCATGGGAAGGAACTCCTGTAAAGTATGCATCAAACTTTGAAGTAGCTAAAAATCCACCTGCTCCGCAATATAGCTCCCCTGAACCATCGGCCTTAACCCCTATATGCCCTCCAATGATATAGTCAACATCATCAAGTATTCCTGAAGCTACTACGGCCTTGCCTCCTCTTACTCCTTCCTCTGCCGGCTGGAAGATTAATTTTATTTTTCCATTAAAACTGTCTCTTATTTCCATTAATGTTTCTGCTACACCTAACCCTATAGCAGCATGACCATCGTGCCCACAGGCATGCATTACATTTTCGTTAATTGAAGAAAATCCTTCTTTAAAAGGAATATGTTCCGGGGAGCTACTCTCTGAAACCTCTACAGCGTCTATATCAAATCTCATGGCCACAGTAGGACCTTCACCATTATCTAAAATCCCAACTACCCCTGTAAATCCATCCTTTACAGCTTCTATAAACTCCGAATCAGCACCTTGACTTTTGGCCCTTTTATAGTTTTTTTCCAATACCTCATCAGTAGGGAGTCCCATTCTATTTTCTTCATCGATAACTTCTCTGCCTATCTTTACTTCATATCCCAAATCCTTTAACTTCCTTGCAATTATTGATGCAGTTCTAAATTCCGTCCATCCAGACTCAGGATACTTATGAAAATCCCTTCTATAGTCTATAATTTTTTCCTCTATTCCTTCTACAAAGCTTTGAATTTTATCATACATCTATTCTAACCTCCCCAAGTTCAGTGCAGTCTGAATAAATACTTTAGTTCCTATGGCAAGGGCTTTTTCATTAAAGTCAAAATGGGGATTATGAGGAGGATAAAGTTCTTTACCTTCTTCTGCATAACCTAAAAGCATATAAACAGAAGGTACTTCCCTAGCAAAATATGCAAAATCCTCTCCTCCTGGTGCAGGTCTTTTTACTGATACGAAATTATCTTTACCTAATATTTCCTCAACGGATCTTTTTGCAATTTCTACTGTTTTTTCATCGTTTATCAATGGTGGATAGGTAAATCTATAGTCAAGCCGGGCCTTTCCTCCTAAGGATTTTGCCGTATCCTCTACTATAGTTTTAAGTCTGTTATAAACTTTTTTCCTTACTTCATCATGAAAAGTTCTTACCGTTCCCTCCAGTCTTACCTTTTCAGGAATGACATTATATCTTGTACCACCATTAAATATCCCTATTGAAACTACAGCCGGTTCGAAGGGGTCTATATTTCTACTTATAATAGTTTGTATGTTAGTCACTATCTGACATCCAATTACAATCGGGTCTATACCTTCGTTAGGAAGAGATGCATGTACTCCCTTGCCTATGATATCAACTGTGAATGGATCTGAAGCAGCCATTAACACCCCTGGTTTTGTACCTATTTCACCTAGCTTTAAATGAGGCCAAAGATGCATACCAATCATAAAATCTACTTCAGGATCTTTTAATGCTCCATCCTTTATCATATGCTGCGCTCCTCCTCCATTGGGAGCATCTTCCTCAGCCGGCTGAAAAATTAATTTGATTGTACCATGTATCTCACCTTCATCTGCATTAAAGCCTTTGCTACACCTAATCCCATGGCCGTATGACCGTCATGTCCACAGGCATGCATTATACCTTTATTTTTAGATTTGAAAGGCAAGTCTGTCATTTCCGCCATTTCAAGGGCGTCCATGTCAAATCTAAGTCCCACAGTTTTTCCCTCTTTTTTCCCTCGTATAATACCAACAACACCCGTAGTATAGTATCCGGTTTTCACCTCCAGTCCAAGTTCTGTTAATACAGCAGCAACCTTTTCTGATGTCCTGTACTCTCTTCTGCTCGGTTCGGGATACTCGTGAATATCTCTTCTCTGTTTAATTATCCAATCTTCAATTGAATCAACTATGCTATGAATTTTTTTGTCAAACATTTTCATACCCCCTCGAAAATTAAGGAAGGGATAAAACCCCTCCTCTAAAGATATATTAGTCATATATTTGATTATAAAAGTTGAACAATTTTATAGGAGTTTTTTCATCCGATGACTGACTGCTCTAATACTCTCACTTCTACAAGTTAGAAATAAAAAGCAGTTGCAGTCGTTGGATTAGCTGGGCTACAGTTCATTTGGAGTATTATAATCAAGTGAGATAAATTACATATATACTCCTGCTCCTGGGCCTAATGGTAATCCCAAAAAGAACCATATTGCTATCATTACGATCCATACAAGGCCAAAGCCTATGCTATATGGAAGCGTATAGGAAATGGCTGTTCCCATACCCGCATTATCATCATATTTTTTCATAAATCCTAGGAGAATTGGAAAATATGGGAGTAGTGGCGTTATAGCATTTGTTGTAGAGTCACCAATTCTATAGGCCAACTGTGCAAAGGCTGGTGAGTAATCCAACATCATAAACATAGGGACAAACACAGGGGCCAGTAGTGCCCACTTAGCTGAACCACTACCTATAAATAGGTTAATAAACATTGTGAAAAGTATTACCAGAACTATCATTGGTAAACCCGTAAAGTTCCAGGCCTGAAGTAATCCACCAAGAGTTACGGCAAGTATAAGTCCAAGATTGGTCCAGTTAAAATAACCTACAAACTGTGCAATAACAAATACTAGTACGATATCCTGACATATCCTTCATGGCAGTAGACATCAGCTTAGGGATATCTGCTTCTGATTTGATCTTACCTACTTTTCTACCATAGGCAATACCTATTGCGATAAACCAAAACAGTATAAATGGTACTATACCTTTTAAAAATGGAGAAGGAACTAATCCACCCTCTGCATTTCTAAGTGCTGAAGTTTGTGGAATTAATGCTAATATAATGATTGCCCAATAAATCAACGTTACAATTCCTGCACTTTTTAGCCCCTTCGATTCTTCTTCTGATACTTCGAATTCCACATCGTCTAGACTTATTTCTCCCTGAGGCTTATATTCTCCAGCTTGCTTTTCTACAAATTTGGTAGTAATCCAAGCACCAACAACAGTAAGAACTAGTGTTGATATAAACATGAAGTAATAGTTAACTGTCGGCGATACCGTAATACTCGGGTCTATAATTTTTGCGGCTTCTTCTGTAATACCTGCAAGCAGCGCATCTGTTCCCGCTATAAGAAGATTTGCAGTAAATCCGGCACATGCAGCTGCATACCCTGCTGCAACACCTACAAGGGGATTTTTCTTGGCTCCGTAGAAAATTGCTCCTGCAAGGGGCGGTACAATAATAATAGCTGCATCGGATGCAAGGTTGCCACAGATACCTATTAGGAACACTGCCATTAACAATAGTCTCTCTGGTGCTCCTAATATAAACTTTCTCATAAATGCTGACATTAATCCTGTCTGCTCTGCAAGTCCAATACCTATCATCATGGTTAAAACCAAACCTAGCGGTCTGAAACCGGTAAAGTTGCTAATTAGATTTAATAACATATACTGAATGCCTTCTTTGCTAAGAAGGTTTCTGGCAACAACCATCTCATCCTTAACGGGATGCTTAACTTGAACACCTGCCTTAGCTACTATAAATGAAATAAGTACAACTCCAAGAGTTAAGAATACAAATAAAGTAAATGGATGCGGTAGCTTGTTGCCAGCCTTTTCAACAAAATCTAAAAACCTGTAAAAAAATGATTTCTTTTTCCCCTTTGTTGCTTCCATCATCTTACCCCCTTAAACTTTTAGAGTGAAAATTTCTCTTTCTCCCTTCTTATAAACTAAAGGTCCTAAATATTGTGTTTAACCTATAATTTTTTACCTCCTAGTTTTGCATGATATTAAGACAAGTTTCGGTCATATTTAAGACACGACCGTTTGTATGTCATATATTCTATCATCTTTTTGTAATTAATGCAATATTTAGAAAATTTTTTATGTTATTTTTTGCAAAAAAATAACAGTGCCTGCGGCACTTTGTTAACTCTTGGCTCTATATTTTAATCTCAAATATTTGTCTAGGCCTTCCCGTCTTGGCCTTACTTTCTTTAGCTATAACTTCTCCATATCCTCCATCCACAATAGTATTTAATATTCTTCTTGCACTTCTTGTACTAACCCCTAAATAATTTGACAGTTCTTCTGCATCGAATGTATTTTTACAAGTTTTTTGTATAATAGCCATTATCTTTGAAACGTAGGCAGGACTGATATTTAGTTTGTCGGCTATTAATTGAACTTTTTTATCAGTAGCAGCAAGCTCATAGGTCAATAGTTCATCACTACCATTAGAAATTGGACCCGAAATCGTTCCTTGTTGATCTACGACATACAAACAGGAATAATCTTTTTTCATGGCATAATCAAGTGCAATTCGTGCATTAAATTCTGCATTATATACTGTATTTCCGTATCCGATACCAGATGCAAATGTAATACCTAGATCTCCTTCTATTTCTACATGTTTTTGGAATTCTGAAGTGTTTAATTCATTGTCAATTGCTCCCCGTGTGGCAAATATCAGATATTCATCCCTGCCCAAGGGAAATACAGACCCCAATATGTTTTTAGTATATTCGATAAGAGCCTTTTCCAGTTTATTTTTAATTTTTAAGAATTCATATTCTGACGACATATTAGAGTTCCTATTTTTTATCTTCACTATCTTAATAGCTACCTGTGTTGCCTTGATTTTTTTTACACTCGCTTCATATATCGCCTTATTTATATATTCTCTAATTAAGAAAGTAGTCGGCATAAGCTTATAGACTGGAACTCCTAATTTTTTTAATCTTTCATAGGTTTTAGTAAGTCCTACTACAGCTGCGTTTATTTTATTATCTTTCCAGAGTTTATAATGACGCTCTGCAAGTTCATCATAACTAATATTTTCTTCATAAGATATTACATAGAGCCTTTCAATGGTTATATTCAACTCTTTCGTTATTTCGTCTACTGAATTTTCCTTGACAGAGTCAATACTTATTCTTCTGCAATCTATTCCATCGGAGTTAATTTCCCAAAAAGCTTTAAGGATGCTTGTCCCAACTCTGGGTATATATACAGCTGGTTTTTTAATGGCATTTGCAAACTTGGCTATGAAATAAGGAACATGTCCTGAAAAAATAATTACATCTACTTTATCCTGACATTTATTAAGTAGTTCCAAAGTTTCTTCCTTATATTCATAACTATGTGGAAAAATATCCACCTTATCGTTAAACTCTTCCGCCACTTCAACTATTTTTTTTACGGTATCATGAGCTCCAATAATTCCCAATTTGATTCTCATAAGTTTTCACCTTTTCCACACATTTATTTCCTCTTCTATACTTCATTGTATCTAAAGCAGTCTACTATATGGTCATTTACCATTCCTGCCGCCTGCATATAGGCATAGCAAATTGTAGGTCCTACAAACTTAAAACCCCTCTTCTTCAAATCCTTACTCATGGCTTCGGATTCAGGGGTCTTGGTCGGTATTTCTGCTTCAGACTTCCAGCTATTCTTTATTGTTTTACCACCTACAAACTGCCATATGTACTTATCAAAGCTTCCAAACTCCCTTTGTATCTCCAAAAAGGCTTTAGCATTATAAACAGCAGCTTCTATTTTTCCTTTATTTCTCACTATTCCCTTGTTCTGCATCAACTCTTTAATCTTTTTTTCATCATATTTTGCAACCTTTTCAGGATCAAAGTTGTCAAAAGCTTCCCTATAATTTTTTCTTTTCTTAAGAATTGTTATCCAGCTGAGTCCTGCTTGGGCACCGTCTAGAATAATAAATTCAAAATGCTTTCTATCGTCATGAACAGGTACTCCCCACTCCTTATCATGATAATCTATATAAATCTCATCAGCACCGGGCCAGCTACATCTTCTGAGCACTTAAATTCCCCCTTATATTCCTTGCAGCTACATATCCTGTTGAAAAAGCTGCCTGTATATTATATCCTCCAGTATCTCCATCTATATCCAAAACTTCTCCTACAAAATATAATCCTTTTACAATATTAGACTCCATGGTTTTAGAGCTCACTTCCTTAAGAGACACTCCCCCCTTAGTTACCATAGCCAAATGAAAACCTCCCAACTTCTCAACAATCATAGGAAATCCTGTAAGCATCTCTATAAGCTTATTTCTCTTTTTTTTGTTAAGATGGGCTCCTGTAGTCTCCTCACCAATCCCAACAATCGCTAGAAGCTTATCAATAAATCTTTTAGGAAGGGTATACTCTCTAAGTATAGTTTTAACCAATAATTTTCCATTCGATTGAATATCTTCTATAAAGTCTCTTCTAAATCCTTCTATATCTTCTATTCCAACAAAGTTTATTTTTATAGTGTCCCCCGGCATCACGTACCTGGAAAAGTTGAGTATTCCCGGGCCTGAAATATTTTTATGGGTAAAGAGTACATCTCCAAAGGTTGTTCTCATCTTTTTATTTTCTCTCCATAGAGATATAGGAACATTTTCAAAGGATATTCCCGATAGTTCTTTGAAGGGATAATTCTTTATATATATAGGGGTAAGGGCCGGTAAAGGTTTTTCTATAGTATGGCCTAGACTTCTTGCAAAAATGTATCCGTCTCCTGTAGAACCGGTAGTACTATAGGATTTACCTCCCGTAGCTATTACTATTTTTTTTGATTTATATTTCCTATTTTTTGTTTTAATTTGAAAAATTTCTTCTGATTCATTATATCTAACTTCCATTACTGCTTCATTGTATTTTATCTGCACTTTATTCTTTTCACATTCTTGAATCAATATATCCAATACATCGGAAGCCTTTAGAGTTGCAGGAAAAATCTTACCGTTATCAGTGCTTATAAAGTCTAAACCTCTTTTTCTGAAAAAATCAAGCAAATCACTATTTGTAAAATTAAAAAGTGCGTGCTTTAAGAATCTACCATTTTCTCCGTAAAAGTTAAAAAAATCTCTTATTTCTCCTTCATGGGTTATATTACATTGTCCAGCTCCTGAAAGGAGAAGTTTTTTACCGGCAGATAAATTCTTTTCAAGTATAAGAACCTTCCGGTCTTCTCCTCCACAGCAAATTCCTGTAAAAAGTCCTGCAGGTCCGGTTCCTATGATTATAACATCATAAATCTGCATCCAATTACCTCCACAATAGGTTTTACTAACCAAAGGCGTCTGACGAGACGATTTTTCAGTTACATGTTCCATGTTGCAAGTCTTAAAGTCTTTCTAACGGGTCTTAAAAAGGGGGCATGATTATTCAGTTGTCGGCACTCGTTACTCGGTTATGGTCAATCTTTTGAGTGCTAGGCTCTGGGTACTGGGCTCTGGGTTTGAGGCAATCTTTTGGGTCTTTTCGGTCCCCCTGTCACCTGTTACCTATCTCCTTTATTCTATTTCCTTTCTCTTGTTTCTTAAACTTTTAATTCTTAATTCTCAACTCTTAATTCTTAATTTTTGATTCCTGTCACCCGTAACCCGTTACCCGTCACCTATTACCCTTTTACCGAAAGCTTTGTTTTCTCTAAATCCTTGTGTAGCGAAGAGCATATATCTATTATACCAAAATTTCTTGCAAGGATTTATCTAGTATATCAATAGCTGCATCTATTTCTTCTTTTGTAACATTAAGAGGTGGCAGAATTCTTATAACATCCTTTCCGGCACTTATGAGCATCAATTTGTTTTCAAAGCATTTATCCAGTATTTTCTTTGGGTCGGTCTTAACCTTCAGTCCCAGCAATAGTCCCTTACCTTGAACACCTTCTATTATGTCATATTTATCCTTAAGTACTTTTATCTTTTCTATAATATACTGGCTCTTTTCATTTACACTTTCAATTATTCCCTTATCCATCAGCTCTTTTAAAACCGTTAAAGCAACAGTACTTGCTAAGGGATTACCACCAAAGGTACATCCATGGTCTCCAGGTGCAAATGCCTTTGCCGCCTTCTCCTTAGCTAGAGTTGCTCCTATTGGGAACCCACCTCCCAATCCCTTTGAGAGGCATATTATATCCGGCACTACGCCAAAACTCTGATATCCGAACAAACTTCCAAGTCGTCCTATTCCGCACTGCACTTCGTCATATATTAAAAGTGCATCGTACTCATCACATAAATCTCTCACCGCCTTGAGAAAATCTACTTCAGCCGGCAATATTCCACCCTCACCCTGAACAGGTTCAAGTATGACGGCACATGTGTTTTCATTGATCTTACTTTTAAAATCCTGTATATCATTAAACTTAGCAGACTTTACTCCTGGCATAAGGGGCATAAAGTCCTTTTGATACTTTATTTGTCCTGTAACGGCCAAAGCCCCTGCTGTTCTTCCATGGAATGAATTTTCCATAAATATTATCTCGTTTTTATTATCTCCACCATTAATTTTTCCATACTTCCTTGCCAATTTCAATGCCGTTTCCACTGCCTCGGTTCCGCTGTTGCAGAAAAAAACTTTGTCATGTTCACCATGGTCTGTAAGCTTCTTTGCAAGCTCTATCTGCTTGGTGTTCCAATATATATTTGAAACGTGCATTAGATTTTTACTTTGTTCATTCAAAGCCTCTACTATAGCTGGATGACTATGACCTAAGCAGTTTACTGCCACTCCTGAAACAAAATCAAGATATTCTACACCATTTACATCATAAAGCTTAGTTCCATATCCCTTTTCAAAAACTACATCGAATTTTCCATAGGTATTCATGAAATTTTCTTTAGACATTGTCCTATTCCTCCCTTTATCATAGTTCCAATTCCATCATCGGTAAATATTTCAAGCAACAAACTGTGATTCATTCTACCATCTATAAGATGAACATTTTTTGTGCCGCTTTGTATAGCCTTTATAGAACATTCCGTTTTGGGAATCATTCCTCCCTGTATAATACCTTCATCAATATATTTTTGGGCTTCCTTTATACTTAGCTTAGATACAAAGCTAGAAGGATCATTTATATCCCTATATATACCTTTTATATCCGTAAGAAAGATAAGCTTTTCTGCCTCTAGTGCACTGCTTATGGCTGAAGCTACATAGTCGGCATTTATATTGTATACGCCTCCATTTATATCGCTTCCTACAGGAGATATCACAGGTAAGTATTCATTTTCCAATAGCTCAATAAGTAATTTTGTATTTACATTTGCAACCTCCAACTCTCTAGTCAGATTCTTATTAACCTTACCCGACAGCACCATTTCTACTACTTCCATAGTTTGTTCATCGGTTACCCTGAGACCACTAACGAATTTTGTTTCAATGTTTAATTTCTCAAGCAGTTCAGAAATGTTTGGCCCTCCACCATGGACAATAACTATTTTGATTCCTACAAGCTTCATGAGTACAATGTCTTCTATAAATGCTTTTTTAGCTTCTTCATTTTTCATAATGCTACCACCATATTTAATTACAAAGGTTTTTCCACTGAACTTTTTAATATAGGGGAGAGCTTCCATCAATATTTGAATTTTGGGGTCACCCATTTTTTCACCATCCTTTCATAAATATCAAAGTTTTTTAATAATTATACTACTGAAGGCATAATTATTCAATGTTTTTTCATTATTTTCTTTTTTCTGTTGAATATTTATTCTTTATTGTGTATAATTATTTTAAAATTTATAATTCGAGGTGATTTTATGATTAAAGCAGGCGTAGTTGGCGCAACAGGTTATGCAGGCCAGCAATTAATATGGCTTTTGCATAATCATCAGATGAGCAAGATATTATTTGCATCTTCTCATAATTATGCAGATAAATCCTTTTCTGATCTTTATGGCCAATACTATGGTCATTTGGAAAAAGTGTGTATTAATATTCAAGAGGCTAAAGAAAATCTTTCCTCAATTGATGTGCTTTTTATAGCTCTGCCCCACGGGAAATCATTTGAAATAGCAGAAATGGCTTTGGAGTTAGGAGTAAAGGTCATTGATCTTGGAGCAGATTTCAGGCTTAAATCTGCTGAAACCTATAAAGAATGGTATAAGCTTGAGCACGGATGCAGCAATTTATTGACTAAATCTGTCTATGGACTGCCGGAGCTCTATGGAGATAAGATTAAAAAGGCCGATTTAATAGCAAATCCCGGATGCTATCCTACGGCAAGTATACTGGCTCTGACTCCCTTGCTAAAACACCATCTTATAGATCCCCTTTCCATCATTATTGATGCAAAGTCGGGAGTTTCAGGTGCAGGAAGAAAGGCAAATTTGGCTACTCAATTTACTGAATGCAATGAATCCATCAAAGCCTATGGAGTTGCAAGCCACAGGCATACACCGGAAATAGAACAGGAACTGTCAAATGTCTACGGCGATGATGTAGTTTTGTCATTTACTCCCCATTTAGTCCCCATGAACAGAGGAATACTTGCAGTATGTTATGGAAATCTGTCAGAAATGGTATCTGAAGAAACTATTATGGAAATTTATAAAGACTTCTATAAAAATAAACCCTTTGTGAGAGTAATGGAAAGTCCTCCGGAAACCAGATGGGTTAAGGGTTCTAATCTATGCGATATCACTGTAAAAGTTGACAAAAGAACAAATAGGGTTATATGTATATCTGCTATAGATAATTTGATGAAGGGAGCCGCTGGTCAAGCAGTTCAGAATATGAATCTGATGTTTGGTTTTGAAGAAACGGAAGGCTTAGAGATAATTTCTTTATTTCCATAGAACATTATAAAAGACACAGTTCAAGGTTAAATTTATTAGGATTTTGAGAAGCCTTCTGGTTCATGTGAAGATTTGCCCTCTTCAAATAAAAGATAGAAGTAGCAACAAATACTTCAAAATCACTCAGAAGGAAACCTCAAAATCCCTACAGTAATATAAATTGAATCTTAGAGTTGTCTATCTATATTAACATCTAGTTTTATTAGTAATGAAAGGTGGATGATATTTATGAAAGTCTTAAAAAATAAATCTATAACTGATGTATCTGGCTTTAAAGCCATCGGTATTCATTGCGGTATAAAGAAAAGTGGTAAAAAGGATCTATGTGTTATATATAGTGAAAAACCTGCTGTGGCTGCCGGTACTTTTACTACTAACAAGGTAAAGGCAGCTCCAGTATTGATAAGTATGGAGAATATCAACTCTCCTAATATTCAAGCTATCGTAGTAAACAGCGGTAATGCAAATGCTTGTACTGGACAAGAGGGGTATGAGAATGCTTACAAGATGGCCCAAACCACTGCTGATTGTTTGAGTCTTACTCCAAATCAGGTTCTAGTAGGCTCAACGGGAATAATTGGCGTTCCTTTGCCTATGGATAAGATTATACCGGGAATTGAAAAGGCCTGTGGTATGGTGTCTAAGGATGGAGGGACTTCTGCAGCAGAAGCTATTAAAACAACAGATTCCTTTATCAAACAAATCACAGTGGAGATATCTATAGATAATAAGCCTGTAAAAATAAGCGGTATAGCAAAGGGTTCCGGAATGATTCATCCCAATATGGCTACTATGCTTGCTTTTATAGTTACCGATGCAAACATAGGCAAGTCTTTGCTGTCAAAGGCATTAAAGGATAGCGTAAGCGATTCTTACAACATGATTTCAGTAGATGGGGATACAAGCACAAATGATATGGTTATAACCTTGGCAAATGGTAGTGCCGACAACAAGTTAATAGACAAGGAAAATGATGATTTTTATAAGTTTAAAGAAGCACTTGATTTTGTAAATAAAGAGCTTGCTAAAATGATTGCCAAGGATGGTGAAGGTGCTACTAAATTAATAGAGGTTTCGCTATTTAATGCCAAAACTAAGGAAGATGCAAAACTCTGTGCTAAGTCAGTTATCTCTTCCAACCTCGTAAAATCCGCCTTCTTTGGCAGTGACGCAAACTGGGGAAGAATCATGTGTTCCCTTGGATATTCAAATGGAAACTTTGCTCCTGATAAGGTAGATGTATTTTTTGAAAATGAAAAGGGCAAACTTCAGCTTGTTAATCAAGGAATAGGCATTCCTTTTTGTGAGGAGACGGCAAAAAAAATATTGGACCAGGAATATATAAATATAGTTATCGACTTAAATGATGGAAAACACAGTACAAAAGCCTGGGGATGTGATTTGAGCTACGATTATATAAAGATTAATGGTTCTTATAGGAGTTAAAGAAAAAAGTGGTGTGGTCTTCTAATCTAGACCATCACCACTTTTTCATTCTCCTTTCAGGCAAAAACAGAGTTCCTTTTTCAGTTCCTTCTAATAATTTCAGCAAAATATCTTCTTTTTTTCCATTAGCTAAAATCATAGGTATGTTATACTCATTCACCTTTCTCGCTGCTTCGATTTTGGTAGCAATACCACCTGTGCCAAAGGAATTTGTATTTCCAATTTCTATATTTTTAAGCAGTTCATTAATATCAGTAACCTTTTCAATCAAGGATGCATCCTTGAACTTCTTCGGATTTTTATCATATACACCATCAATATCACTGAAGAGAATCAATAAATCTGCATTCCATAAATTTGTAGCTAATGCAGCTAGGGTATCATTATCCCCAATCTTAATCTCTTCAACACTAACAGTATCATTTTCATTAATAATCGGTACAACACCTTCATCTATAAGAGTAAACAGGGTATTTCTTATATTTAAAGTTCTGTTTGGATCAGTAAAATCATCCCTTGTCAAAAGCATCTGTCCAATATTAATACCGTATTTGCCAAAAGCCCTTCTATAGGCATCCATGAGTTCAACCTGTCCTATGGCACAAAGAGCCTGTTTATAGTGAATATCCTTTTTCCTCGCCCATTTTCCAATAGTGGCCACACCAGATATGGTGGCTCCAGAAGATACTATTACAATTTGCTTTCCCTGAGTCATCAAGCCTTGTACTTGCTCACAAAACTTTTGGAAAAAGTCTTTATTTAAAGTACCATCTTCATTGGCAAGGGTATTGCTTCCTAGTTTTATAACTATTTTTTTACTTTCTTTTATAATTTCAGAAATCATACTATCCCTCTATTCTCTAATTTGACCATTTCCCATAATTGTATATTTAACTGTTACCAACTCATTTAATCCCACAGGTCCTCGGGCATGAATTTTTTGGGTGCTTATACCCATTTCTCCACCGTATCCAAATTGTCCTCCGTCTGTAAATCTGGTGGAAGCATTAACATATACCGCTGCCGCATCTACTTCTCGTTGGAATATATTTGCATTTGTAAGATTTTCAGTCAATATAGCTTCGGAGTGTTTAGTACCATATTTTTCAATGTGGTCGATAGCTTCATGAACATCCTCAACTATTTTGATTGCAAGAATATAGTCCAAGTATTCCTCAGCCCAATCTTCTTCTGTAGCTTCCTTTACTTCAATAAACCTTTTAGTAGCACTGCATCCACGAAGTTCTACAACCTCATTTAAAGCTTCATAAAGCTTCGGCAAAAACTTCTCTGCAATATTTTTATGAACTAATACAGTTTCGCAGGCATTGCATACTCCAGGACGCTGCACCTTTGCATTTTTGACTATATCTATTGCCTTTTCTATATCGGCTGTCTCATCTACAAATATATGGCAATTCCCTACGCCCGTCTCAATAGTGGGAACCGTAGAATTTTTTACTACATATTGAATAAGTTCTTCCCCGCCCCTAGGAATGATTACATCTATATACTTATTTAAAGTCAGCATTTCTCCTACCACTAAGCGATCTTCCGTGTCTATAAACTCTATAACATCCATAGAAATACTACTTTTTTCCAATCCTTCCTTAATGGCATTTACTATGGCTCTATTTGAATTGATAGCCGAGGAGCTTCCTCTAAGTAGTATTCCATTGCCACTCTTGAGAGCAAGGGAAAATGCCTCTACAGTTACATTAGGCCTAGACTCATAAATGATTCCTATTACCCCTAAAGGCACAGTCATTTTACTTACTGTTAAGCCATTTTCCAAAGTCCACACTCTATCGCTCTTCCAAACTGGATCGTTAAGATCAATTACTTTCCTTATCCCATCCACCATTCCATTGATTCTTTTTTCATTTAGTCTCAATCTGTCAATAAGGCTTTCCTTTATATTCATCTCCTTAGCCTTCATGACATCCTTCTGGTTTTCCTGTAAAATATACTTTTGATTTCTTAACAAACTTTTAGCTACTTGTTCTAAGGCTTCATTTTTAGATTTAGTATCAGCTTTAGCCAAGGCTCTAGCTCCACGATTTAGCCTTTCACATTTGTCTACTAAATATGACATACTTTCCACTCCCATTTTTATTTTTTATTATTCAAAGAACAAAAACTCTCATCCCAGTAAGGGACGAGAGTTTACCCGCGGTACCACCCAAATTAGCCAAAAGGCTCACTTGTTTTAGTCTTAACGTGACTAACCCGTAATGGTTTATATTCACCATCATACTCCAGAGCGGGTTCGAAAAGCTAGTTTGTAAAGCTCTCACCAATGCTTTACTCTCTGTAAAACGTTACTTTTCTACTATTCTCCTTCATAGTATTTGTATAATTCGCTTAATTTGCTAATAATTATACATAAATAATTTGATAATGTCAACAACAAAAACGAGCATGAGCTTCAACATCTATGCAAAAACAGAAAAATATTTTGCACCAGATAACTTAAACTTATGCTCGTTACAAATATTGGCTTTTAATTGTTTAAACCAGCTACACTCTTTTTCTTTTTTATTTTGTCTCTTACAAAAGGATACATAATAGAAACTATTGTCAAAATAAAAAGTATTATAGAAATTGTAGATTTGAAAAATATACCATAACTTCCATTAGATATGGTTAAAGCTTGTCTAAATGACTGTTCCATGCTATTGCCTACAATAACTGCCAATATCAAAGGGGCTGTCGGTATCTTTGTTTTTGACATAAAATACCCCATAACACCAAATATTACTAACAAATAAAAGTCAACTATACTGTTACTAATCGCATATGTTCCCACAAAGGCAAGCCCTAATATTATTGGATATAGAATTTTAGGCGGTATTGAAAGGACTCTAACAAGGACACCTGCTAAAGGTATATTTACTATTGCCAAAATCATATTTCCTATAAACATACTTGCAATAAGGCCCCATGCTAGATTAGGATGCTGTTGAAATAGCATAGGCCCCGGCTGAAGTCCCAGCATAAGAAGGGCGCCCATCATTACTGCGGTAGTTCCTGAACCAGGTATTCCAAGAGTCAGCATTGGTATCAGTGCTCCTACCGATGCAGCATTGTTTGCAGATTCTGGTGCTGCAAGCCCCTCAATCGCTCCTTTACCAAATTCATCCGAGTGCTCTGAAAGCTGTTTTTCATTGTTATAAGCTATTAAAGATGCCATTGTACCACCGGCTCCAGGTAGAGCTCCTATAAAAAATCCCAGTGGTGCACTCCTGAGTATAGGCCACTTGCTTCTCTTCCAGTCTTCCTTAGTAATCCATATCTTCCCAAACTTTGTTTGCATCTTTTTCTTGCCTTCTTTAATCATTTTAAAGGCTTTAAATACCTCACCCAACGCATATACTGCAATAATTACTACCAGAAAATCTATTCCGGTCTGGAGTTCCAGTATACCAAAAGTAAATCTCTCTAATCCTGACTGTGCATCTATTCCAACAGTTGCTATCATAAGGCCTAAAACCATAGAAATAAACCCTCTAGTAAGATTTCCTTTAGCCATAGATGCAGTAGCAGATAGGGCAAATACCATAAGCATAAAATACTCTGCAGGTCCAAATTTTAAAGCAAACTTTGCAACAGGTTGTGCTACGAAAACCATTACAATCGCAGCCAATATTCCTCCAATAAAAGAAGCTATTGCCGACATAGCTAAGGCTGCTTCAGCCCTTCCATTTTGAGCCATTGGATAACCATCAAATGTAGCAGCTATTGCAGCACCATCTCCCGGTGTATTTATAAGTATAGAACTTCTAGAACCTCCGAACATGGCTCCATAGTAGATGCCAGCCATAGTAATTAGTGAAGCTTCAGGTCCCATAGTAAACGTAAGAGGCAATAACACCGCTACTCCAGTAGCAGGCCCTAATCCCGGAAGCATACCTACTATAGTTCCTAAAACCCCACCTATAGTTACCCACATTAGATTCATAGGTTTTAATGCTACTGTAAAACCATTTAATAAATAAGATAATATCTCCACTATTTCACCTCCTGATTATATATAGATGAACGGAATTTTAGGTAAAATTACTCCCAAAAATTTTGAAAACACGATATATATAAAAACACTAAAACATATGGATACTGCTGTATTTGTTTTCCATTTTTTCTTACCATTAAATAATGTTAAAACTATCTCTAAAAACACTATTGTGGAAAGAATATATCCTATTCTATTAAATAAAAGAGCATATATAATAGCAGCACCACACGTAAAGACTATTTTCTTAACATTATCATCTTTTTCTTTTTGATCAGTTTTATCCTTTGATTTCAATCCATTTTTCCTAACCTCTTGAAACGTAAGAATCAATCCGAAAAAAGTCATTAATATTCCTAATCCAATAGGTAAAACTTTTGGAGCCATTGGATTGCCGATCGATGCATTGGGAAGCATAAAAGCTTGAATAGTGTATATAGCTCCTATGACGAATGCAAAAATTCCCGCTAATGCAGATAAATTCATTATATCACCTCAGCTTAAATATCATTTGAAAGGGCCATATAATCTATGACCCTTTATGTAATTTATCTACTTCTTCAACATTCCTATTTCTTCTAATATTCCTTTATAATCTTCATTAGTCTTATCTAAGAAAGCTTTGAACTCATCCGCATCTAAATATGCATCATCCCAATTGTTTCTCTCACGAGCTTCTTTCCATTCCTCAGTTTCTACCATTTTAGCTAATACATCTGTCCAATACTTTACAGCATAATCCGGCATTTCAGGTGGTCCAAACAGCCCTCTCCAGTTCACGAATGTTGCATCAATACCCTGCTCTTTTACAGTTGGTATTTCAGCAACTACTCCAGTTCCAACTCTTTTTTCAGCTGTATGGGCAAGAGCCTTTAAGTCCCCACTTTCAAGTAAACCTTGAACCTCTCCTAATCCAGTTGAGAACAAATCAATATGTCCACCTAAAATTTGGCTGGCTCCTGATTCCTGGAAACTTACGTAATCGATTTCCTTAAGATTTTTAACACCTGCAGCTTTAGCCATCATTAAAAATTGAATATGATCCATACTACCTGCTGATGAATTACCACCAATTTTTACACTTTTTGGATCCTTTTTTAAAGCTTCCATTACATCATTTATAGTCTGGAATTTAGAATCTTTAGCAACTACAAATACACCATAATCTGCAATAAGTCTTGCAAGAGGTGTGGTATCCTTATAGCTAAAATCAGTAGATCCATTTAAATTGATCAGTATTAAAGGTGGAGAGTATACTGAAATAATAGAATCGCTCCCTTTTTTCTCCTGTAGATAAGCAAGATTTACTCCACCACCTCCACCAGGCCTATTGGTAACTGGCATAGGCACAGAAACTAACTTCGTATCTTGTAGTACCTTCGCAACTGTTCGAATAGTTAAGTCCCAGCCGCCACCTGCTCCTCCTGGTGCTATAAATTCCATAGGTCTTTTAGGATAATCTGCATTTCCTCCTGATGAAGCCTGTTTCTGAGTGCACCCTGAAAGTACTAATGATAAAGCTAATGATACTACAACAACTACAGTAACCATTTTTTTAATTCTCATCTTTTCATAATCCCCCTTCTTAAAATTTTAATATTGTTTTATTGATTCCACATTTCAGAGAATATCGAAAAACATTTTCCTGAAGCAACTATTAAATTATCAAATAGATTTTTTATAATATCTGGTAGGTCTATATTTTCTATTTAAAAATTCTCTGAAATGTAAAAAACTTATGAGATACTATGTACGGTATCCAATCTTGATTAAAAAATGATGGTACAAATCTAATTGCATAACTAATAATTTTTTTAATTTTTATTTTAAATCAACTTTAAACTCTTCAAAGAAAACCTTTTTAGAGCTTTCTATATGTTTGTGTACCAACTCTTCAGCCTTTTGTACATCTCTATCTATTATTGCATTTAAGATATCCCTATGCTCTTTTAATGCACTTAATCTTCGAGAATCCTTAGACATCGTAACTCTTCTAAATCTTTCTAAGTATTCCTGAAGAGTATTTATCATATTTTTTAGTCTTGGCATTGAACTGGTAATTAGTATATTTTGATGAAATTCATTAGCAATTTCAAATACTTCTTCAAATTTTCTCATTTTTTCTGCTTCTTCAGCTTTTTCTACAAGTGTCTTTAATTTTTCAACTTCTTCATCTGTAATGTTTTGTATTGCATGCTTTACAGCAAGACTTTCAAGGGATTTACGTATTTCATATATTTCGATTATATCTTTAAAGCTAAATCCCTTTACTACGACACCTTTTCTTGGAATATATTTAACAAAACCTTCGATTTCTAGCTTTCTCAGAGCCTCTCTAACTGGTGTACGACTTATATTTAACTTATCAGCATATTCCTTTTCTATAATTCTTTCGCCAGGTTTTATTTTACCTTCCAGTATTGCTTTTCTGAGACGTTCATATACTATATCTCTTATTGGTTTAACACTTGACAAACCTGTTTCTTCAAAGAGCTGTTCCATCTGATCACTCCTATTATATCTTCTGTAGCATTTTTGTATCCCGTATCCTTATTAATAATATATTTCTACATATAATAAGTAATTCCTTCTATTGTTTTAAATTTTTTCATACTTTTTAGAATTATTTATAACAGCTCTTCTCTTTTCTATAACTTACTTAAAGTATTTTAAAGCCAATCTATTTATTTCTTCGATTAAATCATCATTTGTATGGGTTTTTTTTCGTTTGCAAATCAAGGCTTTTTCATCACATAACAAACATTTTCGTTGTTCAAATCCAATTTCTTCACGACTTATCGATTTAAAATCTTTATTTATAACATCTATATCAAATATCCTCCCTAAACTATGACTTTCTTCAATGTCTACTGTTATCTTTTTTAACTCTAATCCTTCTAAATCTACTACCACAAAGGCTTCAGCACCTGTATCTTTATAGCTTACCTCTTTATAAATCGCATCTATTTGTTTTCCATTAATTCTTCTTAATATTTCCTTCATTCCCTCCTTATGAACTTCTCTGTATAAAGGGGTATCTTTAATGAGTCCAGGTATATTGAGGGTAAAGGAAATCAAACTGCAGCCATATCTTTTTATTAGCTCTTTTTGTCTTAACTCTCTTCTGTCTCTAGCTAGAAGGATTTTATGTAAGATATTTAAATTGTTTTTCATAGTTTTATTTCCTCTCTACTTTACCTGCCTTATAACATCAATTATTGTTCCATCCCTATATTCTACTACTCCTATTATTTTATCTGTATATTCTATGGGGTCTGGTTTTCCTGTTATTTTTTCTGCCTTTTCTTTTAACTCTTCAATAGTACATATTGGAAGATTTGCTTCTTTAAATCTATCTATTAAATCTTTTCTTAAGGGGTTTACAGCTATTCCTCTATCAGTAACCACTGCATCTACTGTTTCACCTGGAGTAATTACTGTATTGACTCTATCTACTACAGTAGGTATTCTTCCTCTTATTAGCGGTGCTACAACTATGGACACCTTAGATCCAGCTGCTGTATCAGAATGTCCCCCAGAAGCCCCCATTATTACCCCATCGGAACCTGTAATAACATTTACATTAAAATCCATATCTATTTCTAAAGCGCTTAATATAACAAAGTCAAGCTTGTTCACTGCACATCCTTTATTATGTGGATTGGCATAAAAGGATGCATCTACCTCAAAATGATTAGGATTTTTTCCAATGGATTTAGCTGCCTTTAAATCAAAGCTTTGGGTGTCGAAAAGATTTTTTATTAGTCCTTCTTCGTGGAGTTCTACAAACTGTTGGGTAATCCCACCCAGTGCAAAGCTTGCCTTAATGCCCTTTTTAAGCATTTTTTCTCTTAAGAATCGTGTAACTGCTAGGGAGGCTCCTCCTGAACCAGTCTGTATTGAAAAACCATCTTTGAAATATCCCGAAGCTTCAATCAAATCTGCTACATTTCTTGCCATAAGTAGTTCCTTTGGATTACTTGTAAATCTCGTTGCACCGGACATAATCCCTTTAGGGTCTCCAATTTCATTAACTTTAACTACAAAATCAACATCAGTCTGTGGAATGCTTGCAGGAATATTTGGATAGTCTACTAAATTATCAGTTATAAGTACAACCTTATCTGCATATCTTGCATCCACCATTGCGTAACCTAAAGAACCGCAAATAGATCTTCCTGAAAATCCATTGGCATTTCCGTATTCATCACAAGAAGGAACACCTAAAAAGGCTACATCTATTGCAAGGTCCCCAGACTCTATCGCTCTACTTCGGCCACCATGGGATCGAACTATTACAGGTATATCCATAAGCCCGCTTGAAATTTCTTCAGCAAGTCTTCCCCTTAAACCACTTGTTTCTATTTTTCTTATAACCCCATTTTTAATATGATCTATCAATGGATCATGAGCATTGGTTAAGGAACTAGATGCTAACACAAGGTCTTTAATTCCCAACCTAGCTATAGCGTCCATTACCATATTTACAATATAATCACCATCTCTAAAGTGGTGATGAAATGAGATAGTCATACCATCCTTCAATCCAGTTTCTAGTATTGCTTTTTCAATACTTTCTAAAACCTTGCTCTGTCCCGGAAGAATTTTACTGAGTTTCGGTCCGTTTTTTTTACCCGAAGGGGTGTAATCAAAAGGACCCTTGTACATCTTTAAAGTTCCCATACCTTTAATATTTTTAGGCACTTGTCTTCCAACTGCATTTTTAATCAATTTTTTCACCCCCATTATATATTCCTGTCGCTATGGCTAACTCAATTACTCTGCGGGCACGTTCTACTATTGGTCCATCAATCATTTTTCCATCTAGGGCTATTACTCCTGAACCATTTCGCTCTGCCTCTTCAATTGCATTTAGTACTCTTATAGACTTTTCTATTTCCTTATTCGATGGGGTATATATCCTATGAACCGGTTCAATCTGCTTTGGATGGATAACTGATTTCCCATCGAATCCCAGCTGCTTTATGTGTTTTACTTCATTTATAAAGCCCTCTTCGTCATTAATATCGGAAAAAACAGTATCCAAAGCATATATCCCCGCAGCCCTCGCTGCTAATAAAACTTGGCTTCTTGCCATCATAAGCTCAACTCCATCTTTAGAGCGGGTTGTCTTCATATCTGTAACAAAATCTTCCGCTCCAATGGCAATAGCTATTAATCTAGGACTTGCCTTAGCAATATCGTATGCATTGATAATACCTAGTGCACTTTCAATAGCTGCCATTAATTTAACAGTACCTACTTCCATTCCTACCTTAGTCTCTATTTCTGATATGAGTTTATCTGCTTCAATTATATCCTCTGGCTTTTCAGTTTTTGGAAGTCTTATGATATCAGGCTTAGCTCTTACTATAGCTTCAAAGTCATCCCTGCCAAAAGGGGTATCAAGACCATTGACTCTGACCACAGTTTCTGTCCCCTCATAATCAATGGTTTTTAGTGCATTATACACTAAAAATCGGGCAGCATCCTTTTCCTTGAGGGAAACAGAATCTTCAAGATCAAACATCAAGGAATCTGAACCGTATATATGTCCTTCCCTTATCATACCTGGATTGTTACCCGGTATATACATCATAGTTCGTCTAAGCTTTCTCATATGCCTCACTCCTACCATTTATATTCTTTTATCTGAGCTGCCCTGTAAGCTGCGGCCTGTACTCTAGCCCTTATAACACAATCCAAAGCACCTTTGTCAGTTGCACGAACGACCGCTTTCCCAACTCCCAGCTCTGTAAGAGTATCAACAATAACCTTTCTAATTTGTTTTCCAAATTGTTTTTCAACGGAACTTTTTAAATGAATCTTTATTTCATCGGAGTCACTTGGCTCAATAACAATAGAAATGTCACTGGACTCAAAGGTTCCTGCCATCCCAACGGCTTTTATTTCCATATCTTCACCTCCATATTTTTACAAGTATTGTCAAAGATTTTTGCTTAAAATACCTGCAAACTTAGTATTTGCAAGGGTTTAGAGTTCACCCCCTTAATCCATCCCTTTCTGCCTGTTAGTTAGCCAAATATTTACGTTAAAATCTTTGTCAAGATCAGGCTGAAAGCCTTTTTATTTCAACCTTTACAAAGATTTTATAAGTAAATTATAATTCTTATTTGCAGGCAGAAATGATAAGTTTTCAGAATATTATTTTCATAATTCTTTTGACAATACCTTTTTACATGTCTTTATTAATAAGTAAGTTGTGAAAATTTATCTTTAGTGTCTACCAGCACTATTCTTCATTTTCTTTATAATTGGTTTTGCATCATTAGATATTAAATAATCATAGGTAGTTTTAGGAACCAGTTCTTGAATATTTGAAAATTCTTCCTTTTTCAAAAACTCTCTTACCTTCGAAGCGCTTACTGGAGTCCCTTTTACAGTAAATCTTGGAATCTCTACTACTTCTATTCCGTACTCAGGCAATAATTTTTTCATGGCTTCGTTATATGCCTTTGTAACTGGACAATATGGTTCTTCTCCAACAAATCTTCTATTTATATTTAGTGACGGAGCAATATACTCACTAAATATTTTTAAGTCAAGGAAGGCATGGGTTTTTACAATTTCCTTGCCTTCCTTTATAAAATAAGAGGGGAAGGTTGCATTTGAAATGATATAGTCTTTACCTTTATGTACTATTACATTTGATATATGTTTTGTTCCATTTTTTATAAGTTTATATCTGACCTCGGGAGGGAAAGTTGATTTATCTTCCCAAACCACAAAAATATGCAAAACATCACTAATAGATGCGGCCTTTTCTATAAGGTATTGATGTCCCAAGGTAAAGGGATTACAATTCATAACTATACTTGATATAATTTTGCCCTTTCTCTTTAGATTACTAATCTCATCTATATATTTTTTAATACCATTAGGGTCATTTTCCATCAGGACAACCTTTTCCGGCAACTCAATAATTTTGTAAAATCCCATATCACTAAACATCTTATAATTACTAGGTTTAGTATATATAAATAGGTGAGTTCTTCCCCTTTGATATTCTTCGCTTACTAAAAGAGAAACTACTTTATTAGATAGACCAAGTCCCTTATATTTTGAATCTACTGCAATACATTTTAGTACTTTCCCTGAAAAAGACCCTGTTGCAATAATTTTATTTTCATGTAAAAATGCAATGGTATATTCAATATCATGATCATAATCCAATCCTTGTTCTTTCAAAAAATTCTTTATTCTTTTTCTTTCAATGGGATTATTTAATTGAATAATTCTTTCCTCCAGATTATATAACTGCATGATATTATCCCCTTTATATATTTGCTTATGATACTGTATCCCGTATCCACTATTAATTTTATTCTACATATTTTTCTTAATTCCTCTAAATAATTAAAAAAAAATCCTAAAAAATTTTAGGATTTTCTAAAAGAGCTATCATAAAAGTTACCGCCAACAGGTCTGCAGATCCTCCAGGACTTATATTTTTTTCTATAAAGTCTTTATCCATCTTATATATGTATTCCTTTCCAGACTGCGAAAACATTCCTCCTAGTCTTATTGCTTCCCGAGCAGATTTTTTTACATAGTTTAGCATGTCTAGATTGTGCCGACCAAGTACATTACTATCTTCCGTTTCTATCATCAAATATAGCAGGGTCTGAACTAGTATATCATTAATGTGTGTGTCCTGTTTTGCAGTAAGTCTTTTTAAGATGGGAAGGCCTGTTTTTAATACCGTAGCAAATCCCGACTCTACTTCTCCTCTGATTCCCTTTGTTCCATATTTTTTATATAATTTTTCTCCATAGGTTAGCTTTTCCTTTCTATCTATTTCTTTTAATTCTTCAGTAATACCTTTTGTAATTTTCCTTATCTTCATGGATATTTCTTCTGAACTTATAACCTGTCTTCCCGTTTCTTTATATATATTTCCAGCTGCAGCAGCAATGATTCCTAGAGAAAAAATTAAACCCTTATGGGTATTTACCCCTCTTGTAGCATTAAACATTTTTTCTTCACCTTTAATACCTATCGGTCGTATTCTTTTTAATAAATCACGATAATCTTCACGATCAAAATTTACACCTTCTAATGCACACTCATAAAAGGTATATGTCAAAGATGCACTACTTGACATAAATGTGAAAAAGTCCATATCATTATGAGCCCCTGAATTGTTTCTATCTACTAACCCAGGTTTTGGAGTAGCACTTACTTCATAAATCATAGCTTTTACTGCTAGTTCACTTATATACTGACAAAATTTACAATTTGATTTCAATACTTTCACCCTTTTTATCTTTAATTAAATTCTATAATATTTATGATAAGCTTAATAATTATAAAAATCAAACCTTTGTTTTTTACCGTTTCAGTCAAGTATTAGTTGGCAAATTTTCTATTGCTTAATTTTCCACCCAATAAATGTTTTTTTTAAAGTTTTTTCCTTTACTTAGCCCGCCAGTGTATAGTTTGCCTAGGAACTTTTTTCTTTTTTAGAAAACTAAGTTTAAGTGCGCTAGCACATCTATCCTTAAATATATTTTTTCACTAGTGTTCAATAAATGTAAAAATAAACCATTGACAAAATAAAATATGATAAATCTTGAACAAAGGCGTCTGGCGACGCTTTGTTAGTTCGTAGTTAGTAGTTCGTTGTTGGTAGCCCTGATTAGTTCTTAGTTCTTAGCTCTTGGCTCTTGGCAAATCCTAGTCGTTCTTCAGGGTCTTTCTTGCGGCCTGTCACCTTTTTGCCATGAGCGGTCAGCAGTTAGCTGTTAGCCTTTTTAGTATTTAACTGGTAAAAGTTTGTAATTTTTTACATCCCTTGAATTTACTTTGCTTTATGACTGCAATTTTTTTTAAATGTTTGAGTTCCTTTACTATAAAAAGCGTTGGGAAATAGAACTATTCTTTAAATGGATTAAACAAAATCTAAAAATAAAGCGATTTATAGGTCATAGCTTTAATGCGGTCATGATTCAA
>JAALLR010000008.1_pt1 | contig 89408 bp, 83 predicted proteins | sample 7245931 | NCBI WGS metagenome assembly JAALLR01 (sample SAMN13049201, study PRJNA578106) | oil field metagenome | isolation source: filtered produced water from oil reservoir B9 | place: USA:offshore Texas | collected 2016 | reverse complement strand
AAGAGAACCTGCCTGTCTTTTAAACCCTTTGCAAAAGCAGTCAACACGTATTCCTCTTTCCTTACCTGGGCCACGGCGTTGCGCATGATGATGTAGTTGTAGGCACCGTTGTGGATAACCAGAACCGTCAGGGGAAGGCACATGTGCCACAAGATATCAACCAGCCTGGAAGGGCCGGAAAGATCCCCGCTGACCATCCCACCTAAAGGAAAGAGGTCGAGGTAAAAGGCGAAAATCAGGAGCAGCAGCATCCCGAAGCAGTAGGTAGGCACGGTGTAAAAGAACAGGAGCACAGGAGTAAAGACGAGGTCAACTTTCTGCCCTTTCCTCCATCCCGCCAGAGTTCCCAGATAAGCCCCTAAAATGGCGGCCAGGATAATCGCCGGCAGGAGCAGGACAAGCGTCCACTTGATGCGGAAGAGGATCACCTTGAAAACAGGCTGTCCGTATTGATAGGACCAGCCAAAGTCCCCTTTCAGGCAGTTGGCAAGGTAAATGCCGAACTGAACGGGCAAGGGCTTGTCCAGCCCATACCTGGCTTTCAACTCCTCTAAGGTCTCAGGTTCATGAACGTAGAGATACTGGTAGTTTTCCTCACCCAACAGATGAACCAGGGGATCTCCGGGCATAAAACGGATCAGAAAAAAGTTTAAAGTAATCACGCAGAAAAAAGCTAATAAATACCAGACCAACCTCAAGGATAAGTAAAATCTCCTCATCAGCTACTCCCTGACACCCCCAAAAGAAAAAACCACAGAAATTCTCCTTTCCTGCCTTCATGGCAAGAATGAAAACCTCCGTGGTTTTGATGCTCTGCCCTGATTTTCCCGCGCGCGTCCCTTCACGAGACGCCTCTTGTTTTTAACCTATTCGACAAGAATAAGGCAATTCCTGCTGAAAGATAAGTTTTTGATTAAAATGGCGATTTATGACCAAACGTGTTAAACCACCAAACCACCTTCAGGCAACTACCCTTGACAGGAACTGATGTAAGAATTATATTTAGATGTAAGGAGGTATTTAAATGATAAGAACAAGGTTAACCAGTAAGGGACAGGTAACAATACCCGTAATCGTCCGCCGCAAGCTTAACCTGCAACCAGGAGACGAGCTCGTGTTCGATCTCGACCCGGGCGGGGAAGTTAAGATAAGGGTCCTGAAGCGCAAACGCTTAACGGAGCTCTATGCATCCCTGCCCGCGAAGCGACCTTACCCCGGCAAGGCAAAAGTCCGCGAAGAGATGGCCACCGGACTCGCCCGGCAGATACTGGACAAGGGGAAAGAAACGTAATGGTCTATTTGTGGGTTGATGCCAACGTTGTCTTGCGCTTTCTCACCGGCGACCCACCCGAAATGGCCGCTCAAGCCCTGGAGCTAATGAGCCGTGCTGAAAAGGGAGAAATCGGCCTGCGGGTATCTCACCTGGTAGTAGCCGAAATCGTCTGGGTGCTGTCTTCTTTTTACAGGTATGCCAAAAGCCAGATCGCTGAAACCTTAATCTCCTTTCTCAGTGCCGACGGAATTTACCCTGAAAACCCCGCTTTGCTTATCCAGGCCCTGCAAGATATGGCGGAAAAAAACGTCGACTTCGCAGACGCCTACCTTGCCGCGCTGGCCCGAGCACAGGAAGAAAGTATCTGTTCCTTTGACAATGATTTTGAAAAGTTAAACGTCGGATGGGTTACCCCGCCAGGAGATGGGTAACCCGATTAAAAACTCCAGAAGTCTCTTTCCCTTTTCTTTAATCTCTATTCATCGACCCAATCTAGCTGCATGTCAAGACTCGCTTCAGATAAACCTGAATTCCTTGCTCCCTAACCGCCCCTCCATGGCCAAGAGCAGGAAACAAAGACATCAGAAGAACAAAAACCATCACCTGCACACACCTTTTTGTACCTGCACGTGCTGCAGACGCCTTTCAATAGTTCTGGGTTGAACTCGCGGAATGCTTTCATGATGGGGGCACCTTCCCAGATTGTTTCAAAACTCTGTCTCCTTACATTGCCTGCGTTAAAAATCATGATCTCGCACGGGCTCACCGTACCATCCGGTTTTATCAGACACCAGGTTTTGCCACATGGACATAAGATGTTCCCTTCCTGCAAGTACTGCTGAAATACTTCCTCTTCTAAAAATCCACAAGGATCCGCCGATATTTCAATTTTGTCTCTGTATTTCTCCTTGATCTTTTTCACGGTCAGGTGGAAAAAATGCATCCCTTTTGCATCCAGCATCAGCTCTTCCTTATAGCCCATCCCCCTACCAGCCGGGAAAAAGCGGACAAAACCCAGCTTCCTCGCCCCCATACTGACCGCTAGGTCTGCTACTTTCTCTAGTTCTTCCACGTTTCGCCTGTTCACTGTAGCCCGCACGGCCACACTAACTCCTTCCTCAGCGAGCAACCTTACGGACTCTAAGACAGCCTCATATGTCCCATCCCCCCTTAAGTAGTCATGGTTTTCTTTTAAGCCATCCAGGCTGACCTGGACGTGCTTCAGGCCCAACCTGCCCAGCCTCCTGGCGGTTTCCCGATCGACAAGGGTCCCATTGGTTATCAAAACAACCGAAAAATCCAGGCCCTCGGCAGCCCCCTTTTCATCCTCCTATTGCCCCTCAGCAGTCAGCTTGGTGATTTCCTTCCCGTTAAAGAAAAGGTGACCGATCTCCGGGGCAACTCTATCTACTGCTCAGATTGAACCTCTGGTGTTTAGAAAAGAGAAAATGGCAGTTCCTTCCATCCCTAGCTTCCTTATTTTTTAGCTCGATACACCTGACTGTGCTAGGGAAAATCCCTACTTCCCCGGAACTCCAGTGGACCAGCGGGGTTCTGCCTCTTCCTCCACGGCGTATCCTAAGAGCACAAACCCCAAGACTGCAAAAGAAATGCAGAACACAGGGGGGAGGTACCACCACCAGTAACCATTGACGATTCCCCCATGAGTAAAGGCGTAGTGAAGCATCATTCCCCAGCTCTTCTGCGTCGGGTCGCCCAGGCCGAGAAAGCTTATTCCCGCTTCCGTGAGCATAGCACCGGCAACCGCCAGGGAAGCCTTGGCAAAAACAACTTCTGTGGTATTGGGAAGAATATGCCGGAGCATGATGTAGAAACTGCCGGCTCCCAGGGCACGAGCACTCATCACAAAGGGCATTTCCCTGATCTGCAATACTCTTGAGCGGACCACGCGGGCCGTTCCCGCCCAGCCCAAAAGGGCGATGGCAATAATAATGTTCCAAATGCTGGGCTTGAGGTAAGCCACCAGCACGATCACCAGCGGCAAAGTGGGAATCAGGAAAAAGAGATCGGCGCAGCGCATCAGGAGTTCATCCAGGGTTCCCCGCAGATAACCTGCCGCAAGCCCTACCAGGGTACCGATGACAGTAGCCAGAAAAGCAGCAAAAAAACCGATAAACAGGGAGATGCGGGCACCGTAAATCAGTTCGCTTAAGAGATCCTGCCCGATGTCGTTGGTGCCCAAAGGATGCTCTCCCCCCGGCGGCAGGTACGGAGTCCCCAGTGCCCAGGGATCATGAGGAGATAAGAGAGGGGCAAAAATCGCCATGATTAAGAAAAACAAAAGGATGCCTAAACCCAAAACAGCGATCTTATTTTTAAACAAAGGCCTCACCTTCTTTGATCCTGGGGTCGATCAGAGAATAGGTGAGATCGGCCAGGAAATTAGCCAGCATCACACAGCTGGTTAAAATCAAGAAGCACCCCTGGAGCATGGGGTAGTCCCTGGAGACTACCGCATCATAGATTAACGTGCCCATCCCCTGCCAGGAAAAGACCACCTCCACCAGCAATGCCCCGGCTAATAAAAAACCGAAATCGAGGGCTACCACGGTTACCAGCGGCGGCAGGGCATTGCGGAAGATGTGCCCGAAGAGAACCTGCCTGTCTCTTAAACCCTTTGCAAAAGCGGTCAACACGTATTCCTCTTTCCTTACCTGGGCCACGGCGTTGCGCATGATGATGTAGTTGTAGGCACCGTTGTGGATGACCAGAACCGTCAGGGGAAGGCACATGTGCCACAAGACATCGACCAGCCTGGAAGGGCCGGAAAGACCCCCGCTGACCATCCCACCTAAAGGAAAGAGGTCGAGGTAAAAGGCAAAAATCAGGAGCAGCAGCATCCCGAAGCAGTAGGTGGGCACGGTGTAAAAGAACAGGAGCACAGGAGTAAAGACGAGGTCAACTTTCTGCCCTTTCCTCCATCCCGCCAGAGTTCCCAGATAAGCCCCTAAAATGGCAGCCAGGATAATCGCCGGCAGGAGCAGGACAAGCGTCCACTTGATGCGGAAGAGGATCACTTTAAAAACAGGCTGTCCGTATTGATAGGACCAGCCGAAGTCCCCTTTCAGGCAGTTGACAAGGTAAATGCCGAACTGAACGGGCAAGGGCTTGTCCAAACCGTACTTGGCTTTCAACTCCTCCAAGGTCTCAGGTTCATGAACGTAGAGATACTGGTAGTTTTCCTCACCCAGCAGATGAACCAGGGGATCTCCGGGCATGAAGCGGATCAGAAAAAAGTTTAAGGTAATGATGCAGAAAAAAGCCAGAATATACCAGCTCAATCTTGATAGGTAAAATCTACCCATCGAGCATACCCCTCTGTACCAAGAAAAAATCGCCTTGAAGATCAAACCAAATCTCTGAAGGCCTCTCTCAATAGTTTTTTCGTATAAACATGTTCCGGGTTTTCGAATATTTCGAAGGACACACCTGCCTCGACAATTTCCCCCTGATGCATGACGTAAACCTTGTCGGCAATTTTACGGGCCAGATGCAAATCATGAGTGATATAAAGCATAGCAAATCCGTGCCTGTTCTGGAGTCCCTTGAGTTCCCTTAAAAGATTGGCCTGGGTTGAAGGGTCCAGCATTGAAGTTACTTCATCGGCAATCAATAATTTCGGTTTTGTTACCAAGGCGCGGGCGATGGCCACACGTTGTCGCTGTCCACCACTTAAGGCATAACAGTAACGATTCAAAAATTCCGGGGAGACAGGCAACTGCACCTTCCGCAATGCCTCAATGGCTTCTTTTTCTCTTTCTTCTCTACTGCCCCACTTGATGATCTCCAGCGGTTCCTTAACCACTTCCAGAACCTTCATACGGTGACTGGTAGCAGAGAAGGGATCCTGGAAGACTATCTGCATACCACCCAGCATTTTAGTGGCCCATCTTCCCTCCACTTTTTTGTTTTTAAAAAACACCTGGCCTGCATCAGCCGGGAGAACCCCTGCCAAAATGTGGGCAAGCGTAGATTTACCGGAACCGGTTTCCCCGACCAGGGCCACCAGTTCACCGCTTTTAATTTCCAGGCTAACCCCTTTCACTGCCTCAATCTCTCTATTCTTCAATACATATTTTTTTCGAATCCCTTCAGCCCTGAGAAGCGTTTCGATACCTCCCTTGTGGCAAGCTACCATACGCTCAAGACCTACATACCTGAGGGGAGGTCTGGACTTACTACAACTTTCTTCTCCCTGGCAACACCGGGGATAAAAAGGACAACCTTCTACAGAGCCCCCCAGGGGAGGCTCTCCCTCAATGCCCCACAGGTCCTTATACTTAAAAAAATTGGGGGAGGAATTCAGCAGCCCACGGGTATAGCAATGCATGGGATTCTTGAGAACCTCCGAAGTAATCCCCATTTCGACTACCCGCCCACAGTACAGGGTGATAACCCTAGAAGTAAGCCTTCTAATCTCTCCTAAATCATGGGATATCAAAATCATGGCGAAGCCCAACTTTTTCTGCAATTCCTGCAGCAACTGCAACACCTCATTTTTGCCTGCCGGATCCAGCCCCGTGGTAGGCTCATCGACAATCAGCAGTTCCGGCTCACAGGACAAGGCCATGGCCAAAAGTGCCCGTTCTCTCATCCCTCCAGATAACTGGTGCGGGTAACAGTGTCTCCATTCTGGCTCAAGACCCACCATTTGTAACAACTTTACAACCTTTTGGTCAACCTCTCTAGGAGTCATGTTATTATGAGACTGTAAAGGCTCCCCTATTTGCTCTCCGATGCTGAGGACAGGATTAAACACCTCTAGGGAGTTTTGAAAGACCATGGCAATCTCTTTCCAGCGATAATTTCTCAGTTTCTTTTCCGGCAGCCCCACGAGATTCTCACCCTTGTAGATAATCTCTCCTTCAACAACACCTTGCTTTATCAATCCCATTATCCCCAGGGCGAGGGTGGTCTTCCCACACCCTGATTCCCCAACAATCCCCAGGCTCTCTCCTCTTCGCAGTTGGAAAGACACGTCATCGATCGCCTGCACTGGCGGGTCGCTGTGGTAGGTAATGGACAGGTTTCTTATTTCCAGCAAATACTGATCAGCGGTCACGGCAAATGCCCCTCCCCAAATAAATGTTCACCTTCTTAGGCGCGGGTCGACCATTCGCTCCAGTTCACGGCTGATAAAGGCCAGGGCAATCACCACTATAGTTAAGGCCAGCCATGGGTAGAGCAACCACCATTTCCAGAAGTCCGTGTAGTATATCCCTTTAAAACTAATGGCGTGATGAAGGATTAAACCCCAGCTTTTGGAAGTAGGATCTCCCAACCCCAGGAAAGAGAGGCTGGCTTCGGCAACAATTGCTCTTCCTGAGAGCCTGATCATATTTACTGCTACCAGAGGGAAGACTTCCGGGAGAAAGTGCTTCCACATCAGGTACCAGACACTGGCACCGTATGTCTCCGCCGATTTGATATAGCCCCGTTCCTTCACCATCAGGATCTGAGAACGCACGATTCTTGCGGGAAAAATCCAGGAAAACAGGGCCAAAACTAAAACGATATTGAGAACACTGGGGCCAAAGAAAGCTGCCAGAACAATCATCACCGGCAGGTCTGGTAATATAATCATCATATCAATCAGCCTCATTAAAACCTTATCAGCCCAACCGCCCAAGTACCCTGAAACAATACCAACTAGGCCGCCACCCAGGGCTGCCAACAAGGCGGTGCCAAAACCCACGAGCAAGCTGACCCTGGCCCCGTAGCATATCTGGGCCCAGAGGTCAACACCAAGCTCATCTGTCCCCAAAGGATGCCCTATCCCCGGCGGCGAGAGAGGCGGTCCTGAGGAGACATTAGGGGGGTGGATGGAAATGTAAGGAGACAGGATGGCTGCCAGCAGGACAACCAAAAACACCACAAGACCTGCTTTCCCCGGCAAGGAAAATTCTTTCAGCCTCTCGACTATTTTCAGCAACAACTCCGGCATTCTCCCCAAGGTTATCCCCCGTGTATCCCGCTTAGTCACCAATCCGCGGGTCAAGCTTTCTGTAAACTAAATCAGCGAGAAAATTAGCCAGTAAAACACACACGGTCAATACCAGAAAAATCCCCTGAACAAGCGGATAATCGTGGACCAGAACCGCTTCCCTCATCAAACGCCCCAGGCCAGGGTAAGCAAAAACGTTTTCTGCCAGAATCGCGCCACCCACGAAAGAACCGAGACTTAAAAACACTCGCGTTACTATGGGAAGCATGGCATTCCTCAAGGCATGCCGAAAAATGATGCGTTTACGGGGAAGCCCTTTGGCCCACGCAGTCCGCAGGTAATCCTTTTCCAGCACAGTCATCATGCTGTTTCTAGAAAGCAAATACATGCCACCCAGTTGGGCAATAGTCAAGGTCATTATGGGCAGGAAAGCATGATGTAAAATATCAAGCAACTTTTCCCACCATCCACTATAACCGGCAAAATGCGTGAAGGCACCCGCCAAGGGGAATAATTTCAGGCCCGCGGCAAATGTGAAAAGTAAAACGAGACCCAGGAGAAAGGCCGGAACCTCTGAGAGGAGAATCAAGCAAGAGAATAAGAGTTTATCCGGCCACTTCTCCCGGTTCCAGGCAGATATGCTGCCCAGGAGAGTCCCAAAGACAGTACTCAGCAGCACTGCCGCTATTACCAGAAAAGCTGTCCACGGCAGGCGGCGCAGGATAATTTGGCTTACCGGCTCCTTGTAATACAAACTGTATCCCAAATTCCCTTTGAACAACTCCCCCATATAAGTCAGGTACTGCTCACAAAGAGGCCGGTCGAGGCCGTAGTGTTTCATGAGAAACTGCCGCTGTTCTTCGGTCAGAACGATTTCCTCTTGCTCCGGGTCATCGGAGGAAAGCATTAGAAACGGATCACCCGGCATTATCCTGGGGAGCAGAAAGTTTAAAGTCAGCACCAGCCAAATGGTGAGCCCATACTCCAGAAACCTTGAGCAGATCTTCCGCTTCACGCCATTCCGCACCCGCCTCGGTCAAACCAGTAAACACAGTTTCTAATACATTCCTCCAGCCGTCCACTTCTCATCAACCCTCCACAGCAATAAACCATGACAGGCCCGGCGGGAGCGGCGGTAAAAGCCGTCTACCGCCCGGCTCTTCACATAGTCCCTGATGACCCTCTTTACCTCTTCAGTAACCTCCTCATGTCTCGCAAAAAAATCGCTGAGTTCTGCCACTGCTTCCTCTACCGGTATCTCTTCATTCATTTCCATGGTCATAAAGTGGACACGTGGCCGGTAGCCCAGTGCATAAAGGTAGACAAAAACCGGCAAGATGTCTCCTCTCAAGTGCCTGGGCGCCTCCCCCACTATCTTTTGCCATAACTCGCCCTCAGCAGTTCTAGGAAAACCCCCAGCAAATCCGCTGTAGTAGCAGAACCCCCGGGAGGCGGCCATCATCTTCTCCAGGGTAGCCGCATCCCGCACCCCCGGGGTCATGGAGGCCAGAACAAGGTCAAAGCATCCGGTCAGCCCTTCCTTTTCCAAATCAACCTGTTGCCAGGTGCATGCCAGGTAGTGGATATTACTGAGGTTTTCCTTGACGGCTCTTTCCTTGAGGAGGTCCAGCATGGCCGCGGCCGGCTCTAAGGCGACCACCTCGGCAGCTATTTTGGCTATAGGAATAGCAAAGTTGCCGGGGCCGGCACCGATGTCTAAAACCCTTATACCTCTCCGCAGTGCCCCCTCTTGCTCCAGCCAGGCGAGAATTTCCCTGCGCCTCTGGTGCGCCGCTTCGCTGCCGGTGCGGCGGGCCCAGCGGGGGGCCCGTCTGTTCCAGGCAGCCACCATCTCCTCCTCGTCCCGGGCAGCGCGTCGGGCGCCTAAAGAGCGCTCCCTGGCCGCTTCCCAGGCCCGGGCCCAGAATTGAGCATCTTGCTGAAAGACTGAGGTTGGTTCGGTCATCTTTTTCTTCCCCCCTAATCGGCCACAAAGTTTTCTCTGCTGTCATCGTGCTGGGTCTTCGGGCTCCAGCCGTCGTAGACCGAAGGTCGGTGAACTTTGATGTTGTTCCTGTAGAAAAGGGTCAGCTTGGGAAGGTCCTCAGCCACAATTCGCTGGAGCTCGGCCATCAGTTGGGCGCGCTTTTGTGCATCTGTTTCCTTCAGTTGAGCGTTATACAGCCTGTCGACCTCCGGGTTGTTGTATCCTATTACTGATGCGGTAGTCCGCGTAGCCCCGGGTTTGCCGCTACTAGTCAACTCTTGCAGGTCTTCCCCATTACCGCTGCCGTTAATGCAGAGCTCAAACTCCCCCTTGGCGAACCGTTCGTCTCTGGTTCTCATATCAACGGATTTAACGATAACCTCTATACCCACCGCCGCTAGCTGCTGCTTGATCAGTTCAGCCAAGCGGGCACTCCCCTCGTCGCACAGCAGGGTGAAGCTGAGCTTCTCGCCGCGGCTGTTTTCCAGCCACCCGTCGCCGTTAACGTCTTTGTAACCAAGGCTTTTCAAAAGTTCTTTAGCCTTCCCGGGGTCGTAGAGGTATTGAGGCACATTAGGTTTATAAAACTTGTTGCTGGGATGGAGCACGCCCGGGTTCCCTGCCACCGCAGCACCGCGCTCAACCTTTTTCACCAATTCATAACGGTCAATGGCGTAGGCCAGGGCCTGCCGGAAGGTCTTGTCAGCCAGCTCCGGCCGTGCCTTCATGTTGAAGTAAAGGCGGTAGGCCCACGTTGTTTCGTAAAACATAATTCGATACTCTGATTTGTTTTCGTAACGCGGCAGAAGATCGGGTTCAATGCTTATGCGGTCGATCTCCCCCTGTTCAAAAGCCAGGAGTTGTTCGCCGACCGGGACAAATTCGATTGCCTTAACCCGCGGCTTTCTTCCCCAAAAATCTTCGTTCGCCACAAAACGATAGGTTCCGTGTTCTTTGCTGTAATCGGTGAGCTTATAGGGGCCTGTTCCCACCACAGCCTTCGGATCAGTGTAGTTGTAGGGATCGGTGACTTTTTCCCAAATGTGCTTCGGGATAATGGTGAAACTCGCCAGATTGTTCAAGAAACGAGGTTCCGCCTGGTGAAGCTCTATCCTCACTGTTTGGGGATCCACGGCTTCGACTTTTTTCACAGCAGAAAGGTTGGCAGCAGATACGGGTGGGTACTTCTTTTGATATTCGTAGCTGAAAACTACGTCTTCGGCTGTAAGGGGCTTGCCGTCGTGCCACTTCACGCCGTTCCTGAGCTTGAAGGTGTAGACCAGGCCATCCCCGCTTACCTGCCAGCTGCTGGCCAAACGGGGTAAAATGTTTTCATTTTCATCGGCAGTCACAAGGGTATCGAAGATTAGGCGCATCTTGCGGCTCCCGGGTCCCCTGGGATAATGGGCAAAAGGCGTGGGATAACCCCAGTCTCCCCCGGCCAATCTGATGACATCCGCCTGTTTAGCCCCAACTACGGTTGCTACTCTTACCAAGCGGGATTGGTCATCCCAGTCTACCTTTGCTCCAAAGGCCTCGCTGATAAGACGCAGCGGCACCATGGTGCGTCCATTGACGATCTTTGCAGGAACTTCCAGAATAACCTCGGTTACCCCTTTTTCGGTGATGGAGGCAATCTTACTACCAATAGTTAACTTGACGACGGTATCGCCTTTTTTCGCGGTCACTATTCCGGTTTTCCCATCCCATTCGACCGAGGCTCCTAAAGCCTCACACAACGCCCTGACAGGAACAAGAACTCTTCCGTTTTCAATAAACGGGGAAACATCAAAGGCCAGTAATTTGTTGTCCACCTCAACCTTTACGGCCTGTTTGTTGGCTGCAGCAGGTGGTACCCCAGGACCACAAAACCAGGTTCCCACAAGCAGCGCGGTGAGCACCACCAGAACCACCAGCCTGCTCTTGGTTAAATTCATTGTTGGCACCCCCTTGCACTTTATCTTAGGGTTATTTGCTAACCATCAAGCCTGGTGCTTGTTTTGGATGATGTTCCAACTCCCACCCCCCTAATCTGCCATCTACGGTATTTTTTGACCGGGCGAAAGCGGTTTGCGATCAGCCAGCGACTTTCTTAATGAGCGCGCAGGCTAAACCAGGTCTGGTAGTTAACAGGGCCAAACCCGCTGCGGATCACCCAGCCGCTAAACTTGTCCGTCCGGTAAGGATACAGGGCCTTCCCCCAGATCAGGGCGAGCCCCGGCAGCTCGCGGGCGTGGTAGTGCTGGGCTTCTCTTAAGGCAGCAGTCCACTCGGAGTCGTTGCGCGCCTGCCTGACGCGCTCGTAGATGCGCACGTACTCCGGATCAGCACAGGTCCCAAAAGCCCCCTTCGCATCGACGAAGTACATCATTCCCCCGTCGTAGATGACTGCACCTGGTGTGGCATAGCCCAGGTAGATCCAGTAGTCGCGGTCGTCCCAGACCCGCTGCTGCCACTTCTCTTCATTACCGAGGACCTCAGGGTCGATATAGGCATCGATTCCAACCTTTTTCAGGTGGCTGCAAATTACCTCCGCAGCCCGCACCATCATCGTCTCCTTCCCCTTCTTTGTGGCAGGTGTAACCGGGATGCGCAGCTTCGAGCCGTCCGGAAGCTCTCTTATCCCGTCCCCGTTTTTATCTTTCAGACCCATCTGGTCGAGGAGAGCAGTGGCCTTCGCCAGGTCCTGTTTTAGTCTGGGAAGTGCCTGGTCATACGCCGGGAGGCTGGGTGGCACGATCCCGCGCCCCGGAACCTCGCCATAGTCTCCCGCTACTGCCTTGACCAGCATCTCGTAATCAATGGCGTAGGATACTGCTTCCCTGAAGGCTTTCTCTGTAACAGGGTACTCTCGCCCGAAGGCCATGTAGATCATTATTCCCAGATCGGGAATCACACCCAGGTCCAGGCCCGGTGTGCCCTCCAGGGCAGGAGCGTAAGAAGCCGGAATCGGCATGGCGTAGTCGTACGTAGCGGCAACTTCTCCTTTCTTGAGTGCCATCACCAGGGCATCAACGTTTTTGTAATACTTCACTTTTACTCTTTCCACGCGCGGCTGCCCGGCAAAGTAGTCGGCGTTGGCTCTAAAAGTGGCGGTCTGAGCAGCAGGGTCGTAGGACTCGAAAAGAAAGGGGCCGCAGCCAGTGAGATTTTCTCTGGCGGTGTAATTCTTGGGATCATCGACGCCTTCCCAGATGTGTTTCGGTAAGATTATCCCGATGCCGATGGCTAGGTCCTTAAAGAGGGAATAGACCAGGGGTTCCTTCAAGTAGAAGGTGACTGTGTGGGCGTCGGCAACTTCGATTTTCTCGATTTCGGCCACCGTCCACCGGGCCAGCTCTTTTAAGTGTTTGAGCTTGTATTCAAAGGTAAACTTCACGTCTTCGGCTGTCACCGGCTTCCCGTCGTGCCACAAGGCATCTTTCACCAGGTAAAAGGTGACCGCTTTCCCGTCTGGAGAGACCACCCACTTTTCGGCAAGACAGGGCACGATGTGCAACTGCGGGTCGTACTGGACAAGCTGGATGTGGGTAAACCCGAAGTGGTTCATCCGGTACCAGGCACTGAGGTCATTCAAGATGTTCATCGGCTCCAGGGGACTAAGCGTCCCCAGCGATATTTCCTTCACCATACCGCTCTTTACGTCAGCCAGTTGCTTCTCCTGGTCCCACCTCACCTGGCAGCCAAAGGTCTGAGCGACAAAGCGGAGGGGGACAAAACACCTGCCGTTTACGATCTTCGGCGCAACCTCCATAAAAACTTTTCCATCGTTTTTCTCAGCCACCCTGCTCCCGACAGTGAGCTTCAACAACAGATCCCCTTTTTGCAGGGTGACCATCCTCTCGTCTCCGTACCACCTGACTTTTAATCCCAGCGCCTCACCTAGGGTACGAACAGGAACCATAATTCTTCCCTGTTCATTAAGCAGTGATGCGCCCGATACCAGTTGCCTGCCGTCGACCTCGACGCTGAAATCCTTCGCATAAGTCAAGGCCGTCCCATTAAAAAGGGTTACGGCAAAAAGGAACAAAACCGCCAGGGTAAAAAACTTGGCTTTTCTCATCACCACTGTTCCTCCTATCCTACTGTTGTGTGGTTACCATAAAAAGCTTTCCTGTTTCGGGGTCTTTGAAAACTGTCCCCACCTTTTCGTAAACCTTGCCCCCTTCCTGCCTCTCGACCAGGTCGCGCCGCACATCGGGGAGATGAAAAACTTCCCTTGCTTTTTTCAATTCGATTCTTTCCCCCTGAGGAGCGATCGGGACTTGCCAATAGATCACCAGAGCAAGCATCAAGCCACAGGCGAAGACCAGCATGGCGTCTACAATGTTAATCGCTCCCTCCAAGGGATTTACTTCCTCAGCCGCAGTCAGCAGCCCCTTCTTTTTCCGCAGCGACTTCACGGCTCCTGCTCACCTCCAGCAAAGCTTCAGTAACGGTTTCCAGGATGCTCATGTAATCCTCGTACCACCGCCGGCGAACCCTGGAAATAAAAAAGGCAACAGCAGCCGAGGCCAGACCAAGCACGGTGGCGTCAAAGGCTGTCAGCAAACTTTCGGCAAGCCTCTTGGTGTCACCCTGGCTCAGAGCAATCAGTCCTGGGCCGAGAGGAATCAGGGTCGCCATCAAGCCGAGCATAGGGCCCAACCGGGCCACAAGGTCTGTTTTGGTCACTATCTTTTCGTAAAAAAGCTCCTCCTGGGTAAGCATTCTGCGTGCCAGAGCCTCCCAGGCAGCGTGGGGCAGTTCTGCCTGCGCCAGCAGCGCGCCCAGTGCTTCTTTCTGCCTGCGGAGCATATTGCTTTCCTTAATCAACCTTTCCAGTTCTGCCCAGTCCCTGCTCGCTTTGATTCTCCTCACCAAATCAGAAACATCGGTTAAAGCAACGCGCCTCGAAAAGAGCCATTCCACCAGCAGGCTACCCAGTTCGATTACAGCAAAACAGATGAAGAAAAGGAGAACAGCGATGGTGGGAGCAAGCAGGATGGTAGAAACCTGGTGCATTACTTCCCTCAATCCGTGCAACAAATCCAATTTCAACCCCTCCTCAGAAACTAATCAGATGCACCTGGCCAAATTCTCGCCTGTGCCGGAGAAGCCCCTTTACTCCACCTACCGCAAACAGGGCCAGAAGGATCCCAACAGTAGACCAGCAGGAGGCTTGCTCCTGAGAATTTGTGGCAGGCGATGGAACAGGTTCGATTTCAAAGATCCGCGGCCCTGGCTGAGCCTCAGGCGCTTGGAGCGACGAAGGTGCTGAACTTGCCTGCTGCTGAGAGCTCGTCTGAACCGGTTTTTTTCCTTCTGCTGATGACTCCTTCTGAGCCACAGGAGTAGCTCCCTTTTCCCCGAGCCGGACCCGCGAACCCTCAACTTTCTCCTGTTCTCCGCCTGTTCCAGAGCCCTCAACCTGCCCCTCCTGCCCTTGCTCTTCGCCTGTTCCGCCTCCCTGCAGGCCGTGGATTGTTCCCGTAATCTTTTCCACCTCACCTCCTCCCCATTTTTCCAGGGCCACCTTCAGCCCCGGCACGTAAGTGTATTCCAGGGGCAGGTCATCCTGGTCCAGGATGGGACTTTCGCTGCAGCAGTGGAAGAGCACCTTGCATGCCTTCAGCAGTTCTTTGAAAACTTCGGGCCGGTTTGTGCCCCACTCCGTTTCCGAATAAATGTTGCCCAGGCGGTTCACAAACCGGTTGGCCACCCTTTCCGGGTCCTGCGGAGACCCGATCACTGTAACACCAGAGCCAAACTCTCCTGCAGGAGGAGCAAAGATCCTGGCCGTTGCCAGTTCACCTGCCTCTTCTGGTTGGTGGCCTTTGGCCAGGAACTCGTGGACAGCAATTATCCAGCATGTAGCGACATAGTTGGAGTCTAGCGGTTCCCTCCCTTTTACGAGCAGACCGGCTTTTTCTAAAGGGGCAAGGGAAGCATCCAGGGCCACTTGAAGTTCAGGATAGGCCGAGGTGATGCTCTGGTAAGAAGCCGCCAGGGCCAAGCGATGGGCCCGGTCCAGCATAATCACCTGGTTTTTGAAAAGGTCGCGAAACAGTCCTGTGGTGATTATTATGACATCAGTGCGCGGTCGGCCCAATTCACCAGGGCTGATCAGCTCCAGGCCGACTACTTTTCCAGAGGAATCCCACCGGGGCTTGACACCAAGCAGGGCCAGAACAAAGGAAACCATGGGCCCTTCCCTTCCCGCTGTCTCCTTGCCCCATACCACAGCTGCTACCCGCGGGGGATAACTTCCCTTTTCCGCTTTGAACTTGTTGATAGCCTCCCGGGCCAGCTTTTCTCCTGCAGCATAGGCCTCCCGACTGGGATATCTTTCAGGATCGATGGTTTCTTTCTTGATTTTTTCGTCAAAGCGGAAGACACCCAGATCTGATTGCCCCAGAGCAGGAGAGGCAAAACAGGTGGCAAAGAGATAAACTGCGAACAAGAGCAGGATCCATTTCCAGCGCCGCAATTCCTCCGCCTCCTTTCTTCAGAAATCACTATGTTGCGGAATCTCGTGAGGCTGAACGCACCGTCGGCATTTCCTGTAGTTTCCCGTCCACCAGGCGGTAAATCCGCTGGCAGAACAACCGGGCCAGCTCTAAATCGTGGGTGATTAAGAGATAGGCCACCTCTTTTTCCTTCTGAATCGCCTGCAAAAGCCTGATGATCTGCGCCTGGGTAATGACATCCAGCATACTGGTAGGTTCATCCAGGACGAGAAACTTTGGCTCGAGCACCATGACCCTGGCGATGGCCGCCCTCTGCAGTTCTCCTCCGCTCAACTGGTAGGGATAGCGGTCCAAGTGCTCGGATGAAAGGCCAACAGTCTTCAGGTGTTCAAGGAGTAACTCCTCAGTAAAAGGGATTTTGTGGAGCTCGTAAGGTTCAGCCAAGCTCCGGCGCAACCTCCACTTGGGGTTAAAAGCTACTTCTGGATGCTGGAAAATAACCTGAACCTGACGCCGAAAATCCTTTTTTTCCCGGGGTGTTAATTCGGAGATTGCTTTCCCTTTGAAGAAAACCTGGCCACCATCCGGTTTTAAGAGCCCAGTTAAGAGGAGTCCCAACGTGGTTTTGCCACTACCACTTTCTCCAACAAGGCCTACAGTCTCTCCTTCAGCAACAGAGATCGCCACTTCATTGAGTACCTCAATTTTCCTTTTCCTAAACCAACCAATTTTGTAGGTCTTGCACAGGTTCACTGCTTCAACCAGCACAAAGCCAGCACCTCACCCGGCGACCATTGTGCTCAAAAAGAGGCGGCTCTTCCTGGCAGCGGTGGAAAGAACGAGGACAGCGCTTTCGGAAGCGGCAACCCGGCTCATGATACCTGCTGTGCTCAGGAGCATAGCCGGCCAGGGGCTGCAAGCCGCGGGAAGGTAAAGCAGCAAGCAATGCCTGGGCGTAAGGGTGAAGCGGCTGTCTGAAGAACTCTGCCTGAGGCGCTACTTCTACAATTTGGGCTGCATACATCACTGCCACTTTCTGGGCAAACTTTTCGGCGAACCAGAGGTCATGAGTAACGGTTAAAACGGTTTTTCCTGCTAAACTTTGGAAGAGATTCAAGATTTCTTCCCGCTTTTCCCAGTCCACTCCTTTTGTGGGCTCATCAGCCAGAAGAATCTCAGGCTCAGCAACTACCCCCATGGCCACCAGCGCTCTCTGCTTCATCCCCCCACTGTACTGATGCGGGTACTCAAAAGCTCTTTTGCGAGCCTCGGGGATGCCCAGCTGCCCCAGGAGGGAAACCGCCTTTTCCAGAGCAGGCCCCTTTTTGAAGCCCAGGTGGACCATCAAGGGTTCAGCCACCTGAATTCCCACGGTCAAGACGGGGTTCAAAGCACTTCCTGTTCCCTGCGGGATGTAGGCCAGCTCCCGCCCCCGGATCCCGCAGAGTTCGTCCTCGGATATACGGAGAAGGTTCTTTCCTTTGTACAGCACTTCCCCGGCGGTCCGGGCACCGGCCGGCAAAAGCCGGAGGAGGGAGAGAAGCAGGACGCTTTTGCCACTGCCGGTTTCCCCAACCAGGACCACCCACTCTCCTTTTTCAATCTCCAGGTCAACCTTGTCCACTGCCCGGATCGAACCCCCGGGACCCGGAAATTCCACCGACAGGTTCCTGATAAGAAGCAAATTGGAATCCACTATCAAACACTCCTCCTGACAGCTTAAAAAAGCCGCCGCGAACCCCTTCCCTTGTGAGGAGGCACTGAAAACAAAAAACACGAAGATCTCCTCCTGCTTCTGCAAGAAAAGACCTTCGTGGTCTTCCTTTCCCTCAACCTGAAAAAACCATGGCAGCTTCGGCCGCCTGTTTATTCAAGAAATATTCATATTTCTTTCACACATTACATTACATTCGACATCAAGCAATAAATTCCTGCAACAGACCCTCAACTTTTAAGATTTTCGGGCTTTCCCACATCGTGCAAGGTTACCCACCTGATAAGCCAACTCCGGGTTGCTTTCGCTATGTTCCGAGTTCCCCCTTCGGCTTCCTTCAGACCCCACCGTTGCCAGTGACGCCCTTGCCTACGGGTTGCCTTCCCCCTGGTTAAATGGCATGGGTTTCTTTCAACCCACCGGCTCAGCAGACATGCCGGGCGAACGCAAAAGCCCCGCAGTTCTTGCGGGGCTTGAATTACTCTGGCGCACCCGGAGGGACTCGAACCCCCGACACGCGGTTTAGGAAACCGCTGCTCTATCCTGCTGAGCTACGGGCGCTAAGAAAGTGGCGGAGAGAGTGGGATTCGAACCCACGAAGCAGGTTTTTTACCCGCTTAATCGCTTAGCAGGCGATCGCCTTCAGCCAGCTCGGCCATCTCTCCGCATCAACTCTGATAACTGGTGCGCCCGGAGAGATTCGAACTCCCAACCTACAGATCCGTAGTCTGTTGCTCTATCCAGTTGAGCTACGGGCGCACAGATGGCGTTCGCCTTTTAATTATAACCAACAATCCCCCTTTAGTCAATCTGGCGGAGGGGGTGGGATTCGAACCCACGGAGCCCGTAAGAGCTCAACGGTTTTCAAGACCGCCTCCTTAAACCACTCGGACACCCCTCCGCAACCCTCTCTTGCCGCGTTAGTATAGCACAGCGGACAAGAGCCTGTCAATTTGCTGTACTAGTTCTCTGCCAAAAAGCGCCGTCAGGAGCCCCTCCCGGGGCAGCCGCCCGGACCAGAGGCTTACCTCGACCCGGTGATGACGTCGATCCCCATGTATGGCCTGAGCACCTCGGGAACCACCACCGAACCGTCCTCCCGCTGGTAGTTCTCCAGGATCGCCGCTACGGTGCGGCCGACCGCCACCCCGGAGCCGTTCAGGGTGTGTACGAAGCGGGGGCGCGCCCCCACCTCCGGCCGGTAACGGATGTTCGCCCGCCGCGCCTGGAAGTCCTCGAAGTTGCTGCAAGAGGAGATCTCCCGGTAGGTTCCGGCCGCCGGGAACCAGACTTCCAGGTCATAGGTTTTGGCGGCGGAGAAGCCCAGGTCCCCCGTCGAGAGGGAAACCACCCGGTAGGCCAGCCCCAGGCGGCGCAGCACATCCTCGGCATCGGCGGTCAGCTTCTCCAGCTCCAGATAGGAATCCTCCGGGGTGGTGAACTTCACCAGCTCCACCTTGTTGAACTGGTGCTGGCGGATGAGCCCCCTGGTGTCCCGGCCTGCCGCCCCGGCTTCCGCCCGGAAACAGGCGGTATAGGCCGTATGGTAGATGGGAAGCACCTCCCCGGGCAGGATCTCGCCGCTGTAGAGATTGGTAACCGGAACCTCAGCAGTAGGGATGAGGAAAAGGTCCTCCCTGTTGCAGTAAAAGAGGTCCTCCTCGAACTTGGGGAGCTGACCGGTGCCGGTCATGGTGGCGCGGTTGACCAGGAAGGGCGGGAAGATCTCCGTGTACCCGTGCTCCTCTGTGTGCAGATCCAGCATGAAGTTGACCAGCGCCCGCTCCAGCCTGGCCCCCCATCCTTTAAGAACGGTGAAACGCGCCCCGGCCACCTTCACGCCCCGTTCAAAATCCAAAATGTCCAGGCTCTCCCCGATCTCCCAGTGGGGGCGGGGTTCGAAGCCGAAGCTGGGGGGCTCTCCCTCCACCCGCAGGACGACATTGGCCCCCTCATCCGGGCCGACAGGTACCGACTCATGGGGGATATTGGGGATCAGGAGCAGTGCCTGCTGCAGCTTCTGCTCGATCTCGTCCAGTTCCCGATCGATCTCCTTGCTGCGCCGGGATATCTCCCGCACCTCTTCTATCAGGTGGGTGGCGTCCTCTTTGGCCGCCTTGAGCCTTCCCACCTCCTGGGAGAGGGCGTTCCTCCTGTTCTTCAGCCTTTCGCTCTCGGCGATCTTGCTGCGCCGCTCCTCATCCCAGGCCAGCACCTGGTCGAGATCAAATTCGACGTTCCTGTCCGACAGCGCTTTCTTGACTACTTCTGGGTGACTGCGGATAAACTTCAGATCCAGCATCTGGCTTCCCCCTTTCGAACTCTTTTTGTAAAACCCGCCGGAACTGCTCTCTCCAGGAACCGGGCTCTCGCCCCGTTCTCACATGAAGACGACCTTCACGTTGAGGATACCTTTGAGCTGGCGCACCCTCTTCAGCGTGGACTCGTCCACAGGGGAATCCACGCTGAGGATCATCAGGGCGACCTCCCCCTTGACGGTGCGGGCAACCTGCATCATGGCGATGTTGATGTCCGCTTCGCCCAGAGCGGAGGCAAAGGGGCCGATCACCCCCGGCCGGTCGATGTGCTCCACGAAGAGCATGTAGGGGGTGGGAACGACGTCGAGCTGATAGCCGTTCACCCGGACGATGCGCGGGCTCTGATCCCAGGCCAGGGTGCCGGCATACTCCACCCTCCTCCCCGCTCCGGTAAAGACGACTGAGATCAGGCTCACATGCCCGGTTTTGCTGACCTCATCCCGCCGCTCGCAGACCTTGATGCCGCGGTTTTCGGCAAGCCACGAAGCATTGACCAGGTTGACCTGATCCCCCATCACCGGGCTGAGAAGCCCCTTCAGGAAGGCCAGAGTGAGAACCCCCGTTTCTTTTCTGGCGATCTCCCCGTTGTAAATCAGCTCCACCCGCTCGGCGGGCACCTTTTCCAGCTGGTAGTAGAGCCGGCCCAGGTATTCGGCGAGCTCCAGGAAGGGGCGCATGGCGTCGATCTCCTCTCCCAGCAGACAGGGGAGGTTGACCGTATTGGGGACGATCTCCCCTTTGAGGGCTGAGAGCACGTAGTTGGCCAGGTCGGTGCCCACCCTGTGCTGGGCCTCAAAGGTTGTCGCCCCGATGTGAGGGGTGACGACCACATTATCAAACTCCAGCAGGGGGTTCCCGGTGCAGGGCTCTTTTGTGAAAACATCCAGTGCTGCGCTGGCGACGATCCCCTCCTTCAAGGCCCAGGCCAGGGCTTCCTCATCGATGATCCCCCCCCGGGCGCAGTTCACCACCCGCACCCCTTTCTTGGCGATGCGGAACTGCTCCATCCCGATCATGCCTATGGTCTCCTCGGTCTTCGGGGTGTGGACGGTGATGAAGTCGGACTGGCGCACCAGATCGTTCAAGGTCTCCATGCGCTCAGCACCGAAGCGCTTGAAACGCTCCAGGGGAATATAAGGGTCATAGGCGATCACCCTCATGTTGAAGGCCTTGAGGCGGGTAGCGACAAAGGAACCGATCCGGCCCAGCCCCACGATCCCCACCGTTTTCCCGTACAGCTCATTACCCATAAACCTGCTCCGGCCCCAGCCGCCGCCCTTCACCGTCTGGTGGGCCTGGGGCAGATTTCTGGCGGAGGCAAGCATCAGGGCAATGGTATGCTCCCCCGCGGAAAAGCTGTTGCTGTCCGGTGTATTGACGACCACCACACCGTGCCGGGTAGCGGCGGCCACGTCGATGTTATCCACACCGTTCCCGGCCCGGCCGACCACCTTCAACCGCTTTCCCCTCCTGATGACCTCCTCGGTCACCAGGGGAATGCTGCGCACGATGAGGGCATCGTAGTTTTCAATGATCTCCTCCAGCTCCGGTTGGCCGATACCGATGCGGACATCCACATCGGCCTCCGCCCGGAGCATCTCCAAAGCCTCATCAACTATCTTGTCGCCGACGAGAATCTTCGGCCTCGCTCCATTCATAATCCCTCTTCCCCTCCTTTATCCGACCTTATTGGCCGGCGGTCAGGACGACTTCCTGGGCGGCCCTTACTCCCTGTCCCAGGTTTACCTTAAAGCCGCAGCCTATCAGGGCCATCTCCAGGGCTGCCAGGGTGGCCAGGACATCCGTCTCATAGACATACCCCAAATGGCCGATCCGGAAGATCTTGTTCTTCAGCTTGTTCTGCCCCCCGGCCACAACAACGCGGTATCTTTCCCTGAGCAGCCTGCGGATGGCATCGGCCTCGATCCCGGCCGGCGCGCAAACCGCCGTCACCGCGTTCGAAGCGACCTCATCCTTGACCAGGAGCTCCAGCCCCAGGGCGCGCACACCGGCGCGCACCATATCCCGCAGCCTGCGGTGCCTGGCGATGATCCGGGGCAGGCCCTCCTCGCTGATCATCCGCAGGGACTCCGCCAGAGCGGTCAGCTGGGGAAGAGCAGGCGTATAGGGCGTCTGTCCTTTTTCGGCGTATTTCCGCGCCTCCCGGATGTCCCAATAATAGCGGGCGTTGGTGCACTTCTCCGCTGCCTCCCAGGCCCTCCTGCTGACCGCTATAAAGGAGAGCCCGGGCGGGATCATGAAGCTCTTCTGCGAGCCCGCCACAACCACATCCAGGTTCCAGCCGTCGGTCTCCAGCTCCATCGCCCCCAGCCCGCTGACCGAATCTACGATGAAGAGGGCCGGGTGCTCCCCGGCGGCCTTCCGCAGAGCCTTAAGATCGTTGGTCACACCCGTCGAGGTCTCATTGTGGGTGACGAAAACGGCCTTGATCTCCTTATTTTTATCCTCCTTCAGGCGCTCCTCCAGCGCGGCGGGATCCGCCGCCGTCCCCCAGGCAAAATCCATCTTTTCTACCTGGGCTCCAAAGCGCCTGGCGATTTCCGCAAAGCGGTCCCCGAAGTTCCCGATAGAAACGACCAGCACCTTCTCACCCGGGGAGATGAAATTGGCCACCGCCGCTTCCATCCCCCCCGTGCCGGCCGAGGGGTAGATGATGATATCGTTTTCGGTGCGGAAAACCTCTTTTAATCCCGCAGTGATTTCCGATAACAGGGTCTTGAACTCCGGACCCCTATGGTTGATCATCGGTTTTGCCAGGGCACGCAACACCCGTGGTGGAACGGGAGTGGGTCCCGGCAGCATCAGATACTGTTTCTCCTCCATAGACGCTCCTCCTCGGCAAAAAATGGAATAATATAAAAATGGCATAATATAATAAAACTCCCGCCCCTCAATGGGACGGGAGTAGCTACCCGCGTTGCCACCCAAATTGACACCGGAAATCCTTCCGGTATCCACTCAGGTCGTCTGTAACAGGACTTCCTGTGCTCCTTTGCCCGGTTCCCCCGGTTTGCGGAGCCGGTTCCGGGGGGGATTCAGCCTATCCTCCCGCTGGCTTCCACCGGCCGCCAGCTCTCTGCAGGGAAAGGACAAACCTACTGGTCCCCTTCATCACCCTTTTGCCACTGTTGGTTTTGATGTATTATACCACACAATAACAGCTGCGACAAATCAAAATTATCTCTTCCCTTCCGCCATCTCCAAAAAGTACTGGTGCAGGCGCAGGTCGGCAGTCAGCTCCGGATGAAAGGTCGCCGCCAGTATCCTACCCTGGCGCACCAGCACTGCGTCCTCCCGGTAACGGGCGAGCACCTCCACCTTCGGCCCGACGCTCTCGATGAGGGGGGCGCGGATGAAGATGGCAGGAACCGGTTCCGTCCCCAAGGCCTCAACCTTCAATTCGGTTTCAAAGCTGTCCACCTGCCGTCCGTAGGCATTGCGCCTGACTGCGACGTCGAGCAGGCCGAGGCTTACCTGATCGCTCCCGACGATCTCTCGGGCGAGAATAATGACCCCGGCGCAGGTGGCCAGGATCGGCAGACCCTCAGCGCCCCTCTTGAGGAGGGCATCCCAAAGCCCAAAACTCTTGAGCAACCTCGTGATGGCGGTGCTTTCCCCACCGGGGATGGCGAGGGCAGCGACCTCCTCCAACTCCTCAGGGGTGCGCACCTCCACCGCCTCGCAGCCGCACCTCCGGAAGGCGTTAACGTGCTCCCGGAAGGCACCCTGCATGGCCAGAACTCCGATCCTCACTTTTCACCATCCCCTGCCGGCAAGGCGCTCTTCCGGAGCAAGAGCGGAGAGCTCCAGCCCCCTCATGGCCTCACCCAGGCCGCGGGATACCTCCGCCAGCACCTGCGGGTCCCTGTAGTGGGTCACCGCAGCCACGATGGCTTTCGCCCTCTTCGCCGGGTCCGATGACTTGAAGATTCCCGAACCGACGAAGACCCCATCGGCGCCCAGCTGCATCATCAAAGCGGCGTCGGCAGGTGTGGCCACCCCCCCTGCCGCAAAGTTGACGACGGGCAGCCTGCCGCTGGCGGCCACCTCTTTGACCAGCTCGTAGGGGGCTCCCAGCTTCTTGGCCGCAGCCATCAACTCCTCCTGCGGCAGGCCCTGGAGCCACCTGATCTGGTCCTGCACCGTCCTCATGTGGCGCACCGCCTCGACGATGTTCCCTGTCCCCGCTTCACCCTTGGTGCGGATCATCGCTGCTCCTTCGCCGATCCTGCGCAGGGCTTCTCCCAGGTCGCGCGCCCCGCAGACGAAGGGCACCTTAAACTGGTGCTTATCGATGTGGTAGCTCTCATCGGCAGGGGTGAGAACCTCACTCTCATCGATATAGTCCACCCCCAGCGCCTCCAGGATCTGGGCCTCCACGAAGTGGCCGATTCGTGCCTTGGCCATTACCGGTATCGTTACGGCATCCATTATCCGCAAGATCACATCAGGGTCCGCCATCCGGGCCACACCGCCGGCTGCCCGGATATCGGCCGGAACACGCTCCAGGGCCATCACTGCACAGGCCCCCGCTTCCTCGGCGATCTTGGCCTGCTCGGGGGTGGTCACATCCATGATAACGCCGCCCTTGAGCATCTCCGCCAATCCCTTTTTGACATTCCAGGTTCCTTTGGCCTCCACTTGAACTCCCACCCTTTCTCGGACTAAACATCCTGGTGCTCTTATTTTACTGCACCTGAAACCGCCGTGACAATAGCATCTGTTTCTTCAACTAGTCGACCTTCTCCATTCCTTCGATACTGGTCGAAGGCAGCTTGGCGACGGCAACGAGGCGCTCATCCTCTTTCAGCCGCATCAGCTTAACACCTTGAGTGTTTCTCCCCTGGACGGGTATCTCCCCGACCCGAATGCGGATCATGCTGTCCTCGCTGCTCATGAGGAGGATCTCATCGCGGTCGTCGACCACCTTGACTCCCGCCAGGCATCCGTTGCGATCGGTAACCTTCAAGGTGATCAGCCCCCTCCCCCCCCTCTTCTGAACGCGGTAATCCGCCGCAGGGGTACGCTTTCCGTAGCCCCTTTCGGTCACCACCAGCACCTGGGATCCCTCCCGGAAGCGGTCCATTCCGACGACCTCATCACCGGGATCGAGCCGGATGCCCAGCACCCCGGAGGCCGCCCTTCCCATCACCCGAACGTCCTCCTCATTAAAGCAGAGGGCCATCCCCTTTTTGGTGGCCAGGATGATCTCTTCCCTCCCCTCCGAGAGCCGCACCCCGATCAGTTCATCCCCGGGGTGCAGGCGCAGGGCGATGATCCCGTCCCGCCGGGGGGAGTCATAGTCGCTGAGCAGTCCCTTCTTCACCAGACCCTGCCTGGTAGCCATCAGCAGGTAGCGGTCATCCCGAAACTGGCGCAAAGGGATCACCGCAGTGACTACCTCATCTGCGGCAAGGGGAAGAAGATTGACCAGCGCCGTCCCCTTGGCCTGCCGGCTCCCTTCGGGTATGTCGTAGACCTTGAGCCGGTAAACCTTCCCTTTGTTGGTGAAGAAGAGCAGGAAGTGGTGCGTGGAGGCGGCAAAGAGCTGCTCCACGAAATCCTCATCCCTGGTGGTAAGGGCGAGCACCCCCCGCCCCCCGCGGTGCTGACCGCGGTAGGTGTTGAGCGGGATCCTCTTGACATAGCCGCGCCTGGTGAGGGTGATCACCACCAGCTCTTCCGGAATGATGTCCTCCTTCCTGACCTCCGGGGCCTTTTCCGCGATCAGCGTTCTCCGGTCATCCCCGAACTTTTCCCTGACTTCCAGGAGTTCCTGCCGCACCACACCCCTGATGAGGGTTTCGCTGGCGAGAAGCTCCTTGAGGCCGGCGATCCTTTCCTCCAGCTCTTTCTTTTCTTCCAACACCTTCTCCCGCTCCAGACCGGTCAGGCGCCGCAGGCGCATGTCCAGGATGGCCTGGGCCTGCTTCTCGCTCAGCTGGAAGTTCCCCATCAGCCCCCGCCGGGCCTCCTCATCGGTGTGCGACCGCCTGATGAGGCTGATCACCGCATCGATGTGATCGAGGGCGATCACCAGTCCGTCCACGATGTGCAGGCGCTCCTCGGCGCGCCGCAGCTGGTACTGCGACCTCCTCCTAACTACTGTGACCTGGTGCTCCAGGTAATGGCTGAGCAACTCCTTGAGGTTGAGAATCCGGGGGGTCCCGTCGACCAAGGCCAGCATGATCACCCCGAAGGTGTCCTGCAGTTTGGTGTGCTTATAGAGCCTGTTGAGGATCACCCTGGGGTTGGCTTCCCTCCTCAGTTCGAGCACCACCCGCATCCCGCTGCGGTCGGACTCGTCCCTGAGGTCGCTGATGCCGTCCAGCTTCTTTTCCCTGACCAGTTCCGCTATCCTCTCCACCAGGCGGGCCTTATTGACCTGGAAGGGGAGTTCGGTGATGACGATCTGGCTGCGGCCGCCGGACGTCTTCTCGATCTCCGCCTTCCCCCTGACCACCAGCGCTCCCCGACCGGTTTCGTAGGCCTCCTTAATCCCGTTCAGGCCGAGGATGCTGCCCCCGGAAGGGAAGTCCGGCCCCGGAATGTACTGCATCAGGTCGGCAACCGACGCCTCCGGATGATCGATGAGATAGACCAGCCCGTCGATCACCTCCCTCAGGTTGTGCGGAGGGATGTTCGTGGCCATGCCGACGGCGATGCCGGAGGAACCGTTGACGAGCAGGTTGGGGATTCTGCTGGGCATCACCGCCGGCTCCTTCTGCGAACCGTCGTAGTTGGGGACGAAGTCCACCGTCTCCTGGTCGATGTCGGCCAGCATCTGCAGAGCGAGGGGTGCCAGGCGCACCTCGGTATAGCGCATGGCCGCGGGAGCATCCCCGTCGATCGAACCAAAGTTGCCGTGCCCGTCGACCAGGGGATAACGGCATGAGAAATCCTGTGCCAGCCGCACCAGGGCATCGTAGACAGCGGCGTCCCCGTGCGGGTGGAAGCGCGCCAGCACATTCCCCACCACCACGGCACTCTTTTTATGGGGCTTATCGGGCGTGATCCCGGCGTCGAACATGGCGTAGAGGATCCGCCTGTGCACCGGCTTGAGCCCGTCCCGCACATCGGGGAGGGCGCGGCCGACGATCACGCTCATGGCGTAGTCGAGATAGGACTTCTTCACTTCCTCGTTGATGTCTACCGGTAAAACCGAACCTATGGTCGGCATAATCCCCTATTCCTCCTTGGAATTCAACTAAAGCCTATTATAACCCGGACTGCCCGGAAATGCCAAACAGAACTGCCCCTCCGCCTCAACCAGGAGCCCCTGAAACGGGGTCCGGCCGCTCGCGCGAAGCGGCCGGACCCTGGGCGGCAACACCTGCTGGCTTTTCCCAGCCAGCAGTTATAGTTAACCTGTCTGCAGGCGTCCCTGCTTCAGCCTGCCGAAGGCCTTAGTCGTCTCTACAACCAGCAGGGGGATCAGGCTGAAGCCCAGCACCGTCAGCCAGTCCCCCGGTCTCAGCATAACGGTGTCGAAGAACCCCCTCAAGAAGGGGATGAAGAGCACCACACCCTGCAGAGAAAGGGAGATGGCAAAGGCAGAGAGATGATAGCGGTTGGTGCCGATGCCGATGGTAAACAGGGAATCCCGAAAGCTCCTGATGTTAAAGGAGTGCACCAGCTGCACCAGGGCCATGGTGGCGAAGGTCATGGTATGGGCCTCCTCGAGAGTGCGGCCCTGGGAGAGGGCGAGCAGGTACACGGCCAGAGAAATCAGACCGATCATCGCCCCCTGCCAGAGAATGTTCCAGCCTACGCCTCCGGAGAGTACCCCTTCCTGGGGATCCCGCGGGGGCTGCTCCATAACCCCGTTCTCCGGCGGTTCCACCCCTAAGGCCAGGGCCGGGAGGCTGTCGGTCACCAGGTTGAGCCAGAGGATCTGAATGGCCGTCAGCGGGCTGCCCTGCCCCAGCAGAACGGCGGTAAAGATGGCGACGATCTCCCCGATGTTACAGGAGAGCAGGTACTGGATCGACTTGCGGATGTTGCTGTAAATGGTGCGCCCCTCCCGGACTGCGTTGACGATAGTTGCAAAGTTGTCGTCCAGCAGCACCATATCGGAGGCCTCTTTTGCCACCTCGGTCCCGGTAATCCCCATCGAGACGCCGATGTCGGCGCGCTTTAAGGCCGGGGCATCGTTCACTCCATCCCCGGTCATGGCCACGATGTGGTTGTGAGCCTTCAGGGCGGCCACAATGCGCAGCTTATCCTCCGGGGAAACCCTGGCATAGACCGTGATCCGGTTGACCTCTCTTTCCAGCTGGCGATCGTCCATCTTCTGCAGCCGGTCGCCGGAAAGGGCGCCATCCCCCTCCTGCCAGATGCCCAGAGCCCTGGCAATGGCCACGGCGGTCTCCAGGTGATCGCCGGTGATCATCACAGTGCGGATCCCGGCCCTCTTACAGACGTCCACCGCCTCCCGGACCTCCGGCCGCGGCGGGTCCTGCATGGCGAAGTACCCCAGGAAAACCAGATCCCGCTCGACGTCCTCCGAAGTGGGGTTCTCCGGCACATCCGGCCACAGGCGCGCCGCCAGGGCGAGCACCCTTTCACCGCGCGAGGCCAGCTCCGAATTGACGTTCAGGAGGCGCCTCTTGCTCACCTCGTCGAGAGGGCGAAACTCTCCTTCCTGAAGGATCCCGGTGCAGCGTTCGAGCACCACATCAGGTGCCCCTTTGGTGAAGGACCAGACGCCATCCTCGATCTTATTAAAGGTGGTCATCATCTTGCGGTCGGAGTCGAAGGGGATCTCCGCCAGCCTGGGATGCTCCCTTTCCGCCTCCTCCCTGACTATCCCTGCCTTGGCCGCCGCCACCACCAGGGCACCCTCGGTGGGGTCGCCGATGATCCGGTAGCCGTTCTCGCCGTTTTCTAGGCAGGCGTCGCTGGCCAGCAGCCCTCCCAGCAGCAGCAGCCTCAGGTTTTTGTCTGCTGCCGGGTCAACGGCCGTCTCCTGCTCGTCGACGAAATCCCCAACCGGCCGGTAGCCCGCTCCCGTCACCCTCAGCATTCTCCCCTCCGTATAGAGGTGGACGACGGTCATCTCGTTCTTGGTCAGAGTGCCGGTTTTATCGGAGCAGATAACCGTCACCGTGCCCAGGGTCTCCACCGCGGAGAGCCTGCGGACGACAGCCCGCCTCCTGCTCATCCTGGTCACCCCCAGGGCAAGAACGACGGTTACCACCGCCGGCAGGCCCTCCGGCACCGCCGCCACCGCCAGGCTGATGGCGATCATGAACATCCCCAGGACGTCCATTCCCTGGCGGACGCCTGCCAGGAAGACGACCAGCACCAAAACCCCGGCTCCGATCCCCAGCACCTTGCCCAGCTCGGCAAGGCGCCTCTGCAGGGGGGTGACCTCCTGGGGGGCCTCCTGGATTAACTGGGCAATGCGGCCGATCTGGGTATTCATTCCGGTGGCCACCACGATACCGCGCCCGTGCCCTGCCGTTACCGTGGTCCCCATGTAGGCCATGTTCTTCCTGTCCCCCAGAGGCACTTCTTCCCCCGGCAGCACCCCGACATCCTTCTCAACGGGGACCGACTCCCCGGTCAGAGAGGATTCGTTCGTCCTCAAAGAGACGGCAGCGGTCAGCCTGATGTCGGCAGGCACCGAGTCACCCGCGTCCAGCAGAACCACATCCCCGGGAACGAGGGACTCCAGCTCAACCTCGCCGACCACCCCGCCTCGGACCACCTTAGCCGTAGGCCTGGTCATCCTCTTTAAGGCCTGCAGGGCCTGCTCCGCCTTCCGCTCCTGATAAACCCCCAGGATGGTGTTCAGCACCACGATCAGCAGGATCACCAGGGAATCCGCCCACTCGCCGAGAACGCCCGAGATCACCGCCGCCACGATCAGGATTAAAACGAGGACCTCCTTCAGCTGCTCGAGCACCATCGAAAAGAGGCTGCGCGGCGGCGGCTCCTTGAGGGCGTTGGGGCCGAACTCCTGAAGGCGCCTCTCCACTTCCACACTGCTCAAACCCCGCTCCGGGTCGGTACCCAGCGCCGTGCTCAGAGCCTCGATCTCCATGGTATGCCACAAGTTCTCTCGCATCTTCTTCCTCCTCACAGACGGTAATTTCTCTGTCAACAGAAAAGACCTCTGCAGGAAATCTATCCATGCAAAGGTCTTGCCCGGATCCCCATCCGACCGTCCGGCGGGCTTAACGCCGTGGTGTCGCCGTCCAGGTTGCGGCTACTCCCCTATGCACGCTGACAATCTTAAAACAGGCTGTTTCTTCAAACTACTCCTCAATGAATACCTTCAGGTAAATCCCTTCCCGCCTCCCCTTTTTTTTAAAGCGGCCGTCTTCAGTCCGCAGACCCCTCAGATGTCCAGATTCCTGACATCGCGGGCATGGGCCTGAATGAACTCCCTCCTGGGCTCCACCTTTTCCCCCATCAGGATGGTGAAGATCTCATCCGCCAGCATGGCGTCGGTCAGGGTTACCTGGAGCATGGTGCGCCTCTCGGGATCCATGGTGGTCTCCCAGAGCTGCTCCGGATTCATCTCCCCCAGACCCTTGTAGCGCTGGATTGTCACATTGTCGGTCTTCCAGTTCCGGAGCAGTTCCTCCAGCTCCCGGTCGCTGTAGGCGTATTCGATCCTCTTCCCCTTCTGCACCTTGTAGAGGGGAGGTTGGGCGATGTAAACGTACCCCGCCTCGATGAGCGGCCGCATGTAGCGGTAGAAGAAGGTGAGCAGCAGGGTCCTGATGTGGGAGCCGTCGACATCGGCGTCGCTCATGATGATGATTCTGTGGTAGCGCGCCCTTTTCAGATCGAAGTCATCGAGAATTCCGGTTCCCACAGCGGTGATGATGCTCTTGATCTCCTCATTGGAAAGCATCTTGTCCAGGCGCGCCTTCTCGGCGTTGATGATCTTGCCCCGCAGGGGAAGGATTGCCTGAAAGCGCCGGTCGCGCCCCTGTTTCGCCGAACCGCCAGCCGAGTCCCCCTCGACGATGTAGAGCTCGCACTCCCTCGGGTCCTTCGACGTACAGTCGGCAAGCTTCCCGGGCAGGCTGATGTGGTCGAGAGCAGTCTTGCGCCTGGTTAACTCCCGGGCCTTCCTCGCCGCCTCCCGCGCCCTCGCCGCCTGCACCGCCTTTTCGACGATCAGCTTAGAGGGCCCCGGATTCTCCTCAAAGAACTCCTCCAGATGCTCGCTGACGACCGACTCGACGATGCCCCGCACCTCACTGTTGCCAAGCTTCGTCTTGGTCTGCCCCTCGAACTGCGGTTCCTTCAGTTTGACGCTGAGGACGGCGGTCAGGCCCTCGCGGACGTCCTCACCGCTGAGTTTCTCCATGTTTTCCTTAAGATATCCGCTCTTTTTGGCGTAGTCGTTGATGATTCTGGTGAGAGCGGCCTTGAAACCGGCCTCGTGGGTTCCCCCCTCCTGGGTGTGGATGTTGTTGACGTAGGAATAGATGCCCTCCGTATATCCGGTGTGGTACTGAAGAGCAACCTCAATCACCACCCCGTCCTTTTTATCGCTGAAGTACAAAGGGTCCTGGTGCAAGACCTCTTTGTTTTTGTTCAGCGACCGGACAAAATCGGCGATACCCCCCTCGTGGTAGAACTCCTGGCGATCATCAGTCACCTCATCCACGAGGACAAAACGAAGTCCCTTATTCAAATAAGAAAGGTCGCGGACGCGGGCGGTGATGTACTCCCTGTTGAACTTTCTTTCGGAGAAGATCTGTCCGTCCGGCAGGAAGCGCACCGTTGTTCCAGTTCCCTCGGCAGCCCCGGCGTCCTTTAAGGGGGACTTCACCTGACCCCGCTCGTAGCGCTGTTGATAGCGCCTCCCGTCTCTCCGTACCTCGACCAGCAGCCAGCAGGAGAGGGCGTTGACGACCGACAGACCTACCCCGTGCAGACCGCCGGAAATCTCGTAACCGTTACCGCCGAACTTGCCGCCAGCGTGCAGCATGGTAAGGGCAGCCTCGACGGCCGGCCTGCCAGTGCGTGGGTGAATATCAACAGGAATCCCCCTGCCGTTGTCTCTCACCGTAACGCTGCCGTCCCTGTGCAGAGTAATCTCGATCAGGTCGCAATACCCGGCCAGGTGTTCATCGACACTGTTATCGATCAATTCAAAAACTAGCTGGTGCAGGCCGCGCGCTCCCGTATTGCCGATGTACATGCCCGGGCGGCGCCGCACGGCCTCCATACCTTCCAGCACTTCGATCTGGGCGGCGTCGTAATCCCGATCGCAGCCGCTTCTCTCTCTGCCGTTCTGTTGCACCATACTGCCTCCTCATTGCCGTAACAACCGGACGGTTTGCTTGGAACCAAACACATGAAATCCATTAAAACCCGTAGTATTATAACACATTTACCTTTCCCAATAGAAGAATCAGGGAAAGCGCCTGTTTCATTCCGGTCTCCCCGCTATCTGCAGCTGCGATCTGCGGGTCAGGGTGTCCACCGAAATCGGGGAGTAGTATATGCGGCGCTTGGTCACAACGATGCTTTTCCCCCGCTCAGGCCTGCCGACGTGCACCACCTGCTTCTCCCCAGCGGCAAAGTTCAAGAACTCGCAGTTGACCTCCCTTCTCCGTCCCGTCTCCAGATCAATTATCGCAATCAGCTCATTTAAGGGAACCATCACCTCACCGCCGATGTGCAGAAACATCCCTTCTTAACCTCCCAAAGCAAATATTATACCCTCTTTTCGAAACGATAGAGGGTGATGCTCTCCGTCAGCTGCTCCTTCCCGCTGTAACCGCCGTGCGGCATTCCGGACATGGTGGCAATAACCTGGCTGCCACCCCGGATCTGTTCGAACACCAGCCTTCTGCGCCTCTCGTCGAGCTCCGAGAAGACGTCGTCGAGCAGCAGCACGGGATCGGCCCTGCGCTCGGCGGAGAGCAGCCGGTAGTGGGCCATCTTCAGCGCCAGAGCCATCAACCTCTGCTCGCCCTGTGATGAAAAGAAACGCGCCTCGTGCCCGTTGAAGAGTAGCTGAAAGTCATCCCGGTGGGGGCCGACCGTCGTCGCCTTAAGCCTCCTGTCCATCTCCCGCGATCGCTGCAGTGCCTTTAGAAAGTTCATCCTGTACTCGGGATCTTCCGTTGACGCGCAGCCTCCGCCGGCAACCCGGGAAAGATACCTTCCAGTGAGCACACCTCCACCGCTTAAAGAGGTGAATGAGTCGCTGCAAAAAAAAAGCAACCTTTCCAGAACGGCGATCCTTCTCTTCCAGATTCTAGTGCCGATGGCCGCCAGTTGTTCATCCCAGGGCAGCAGTTCGGCTGGTGCGAAGGCGGAGCCCCGCAACAGTCTGTTGCGCTGCAGGAGGGCTGTACGGTACTGCAAGAGATCGGCGGAGTGCTGCGGGCGCAGTTGGGCGACGAGCAGGTCGAGAAAGCGCCTTCTGTAAACTGGTCCCCCTTGAACGAGGGAGAGATCCTGCGGAGAAAAGATGACAACGGGCAGGATACCTACAGCGCTCCCCGGGCGCGACCTCTTCCCGTTAATCTTGAACACCTTTCTCCTCTGCTCGCTGCTGTAGACGATCTCTAGAGCGTATTCCAGGCCGCCCTGCACGACAGTACCCTTAAGCGAAAAAAAAGATTCCCCCCACCTGATCAGGATCTCATCGCGCACCTGGCGGTTAGAGTAACCGGATCCCAGGTAAAATATGCTCTCCAACAGATTGCTCTTACCCGAACCGTTGGGCCCTGAGACGACGAGAAACCCCTCTTGGGGGCTGAATTCCATCTCTTTGTAGTTGCGGAAGTTTATAAGCTTCAGGTAACTCAGCATCGGTCGCCAGACCGCCTAACCAGCACGGCACACAGGGCTGACAAGGTGCAGATATGAACCATCATCCCCCTCCTCCTGATAAACGGCAGGACCGCTTGGGCCATTCAAAGAGAGCGAAACCTTCTCCTGCTCCATCACGTGAAGGGGGCTCAGCAGGTAGCTGGCGTTAAAGCTGGCCTCGCAGGAATTCCCCGCTCCCTCCTCCAGGGGAATGGTCTCCTTTAAGGAACCGACTTCGTCCGCCTGAGCGGCTACGGTGAGCTTGTCCCCCTCTACTTTCAAACAGGCGAGCGCGTAGTGCTCGCGCTGGGAAACGAAGAGCGATGCCCTCTCCAGAGTGTCCAGCAGCCGTTTCCTCTCCACCTGCACCTCGAGCAGGGGATCGGAGGGAATAACCATCTCGTAATCCGGAAAACCGGAGTCGATGAGGCGGGTCGTCAGCAAAAAGCTGGCTCCCGAGAAGCTGACAGCTTGATCGTCCCAGGTGATGACGAGGTTCTCCCCCTCCTCCGCCAGCTTCGCCGATTCACCCAGGGCGCGGCCCGGGATCAGGATGCTCGTTCCCTTAACTGAGCTCTCGTTTGCCATCTTGAAAAGAGCAAGCCTGTAAGCGTCGGTGGCAGCCACATGGATTTCTTCATCCAGGAAACGAAAGTAGACACCCGAATAGTTGAAGGCGGCCTCTTGCTGAGAGACCACGAAGAGAGTTTTACCGGCACAACTTTTCCACCTCGCAGCGGGTAAATTCAGCTCCTGCCCCATGGCCCTCGCCTGTAAAGGTGGAAAATCCTCCGCCATCCAGGTATGGAGCCTACTCAGCGACGATCCGTATGTCACCTCCAGCAGCCTGTTCTCCTCGTTCCAGGAGAGGGACAGCTCCTCATCAGGTATCCGCCGCAGCAGATCATAGAGATAACGGACGGGGACGACGACACAGCCCTCCTCCTCGACGTGGGCGGGGATCCATAACGTCAGACTGACTTCCAGGTCGGTGCTTTGGATGACCAGGCCCTTATCGTCGGTATAAATCAGACAGCCGCTCAATATCGGCGCGCTGGGACGGGCAGGAACAACCTTGCAGGCCGCTGCCAGGGCGCCGGTTAAACTCTCCCTTTGACAGCTGATCTTCAAAAAAATAACCTCCTCATAGGTAATGATATCACAAAATTTACAAATTCTGTTATAGCTTTCTTATGTAATTTATATATTTAATTCCGATCAATCGGAGGAGGAGGAGTAATAGAGTGCTGGAAAATGTGCAATACTACTTAATAGTACTCCCCAGGTGTCAATGTGACGGCATTCGCCATTCACTTTCTATGTGTAATTATATGTGGAAAAGAGTGCTTATTGTGTGTGGATTGTTTGTGGATTAAAAAAATATCAAGATGATGTTTTGATCATATCGATGAGTTTGTTGATGGTGTCTTCAGTGTTAATGTCCTGTTGAATTCGGTCTTTTATTTTGTCGCAGGCGTGCATCACAGTGGTGTGATCCCGGCCGCCGAATTCCCGTCCGATAACGGGAAGGGAGTCTTCTGTAAGTTCCCGGGCCAGATACATGGCGATCTGGCGCGGGAAGGCCACATCCTGGGTGCGCCTCTTCGACTTTAAGTCTTCTACTTTGAGGTTGAAGTGTTTGGCGACAACCCTCTGGATTAGGCCGATGGTGATGTTCTGTTTTCTGCTGCCCGCGAAGAGGTCCTTGAGAGCCTCCTTCGAGAGATCGAGGGTGATCTCCTTCTGGTGCAGTGATGCATAGGCGATCACCCTGAGAAGGGCGCCTTCCAGTTCTCTGATGTTGGATTTTATTTTTGAGGCAATAAAACGGATGACCTCGTCTGGAACAGCGCGGTTTTCCAGTTGAGCTTTTTTTCTTAAGATGGCCTCTCTCGTCTCCAGATCGGGCGGTTGGATGTCGGCCAGGAGGCCCCACTCAAAGCGGGAACGGAGGCGGTCCTCCAGCGTCGGTATCTCTTTGGGCGTTCGATCGCTGGAAATGATGATCTGTTTATTGGCTTCGTGCAGTGTATTAAAGGTATGGAAGAACTCCTCCTGAGTGCGCTCCTTTCCTGCCAGAAATTGGATATCATCGACCAGAAGAACGTCCACGTTGCGGAATTTGTTGCGGAATTCGATGTTCTGGTCATCCTTAATGGCGTTGATCAGCTCGTTGGTAAATGTTTCTGATGAGACGTAGACGACCCTGAAATTCCTGTTGTTCTTTAATACATGATGGCCGATGGCGTGCATCAGATGGGTTTTGCCTAGGCCAACGCCACCGTAGATAAAGAGCGGGTTGTAGGCCTTACTCGGTGCCTCGGCTACTGCGAGAGCTGCGGCATGCGCCAGTCTGTTGCTGTTGCCGACAACGAAGGTGTCGAAGGTGTATTTGGGATTCAGTGAAGGCTGGTTCTCCCCCCTGGACGGCAGAAGGAGGTTCTCCCTGCTGTCCGGTGTTACAAAGCGCAGGGAAAAGCTGCGGTTGTACTTGTATTCAAGGCGCGATCGAATAAGGGTGCTAAAGCGGGTTTCCAGCCACTCCCGGGAGAAGTCATTGTGCGTCAAAATTATCAGCGTTCCGTCGTGGTAGGCCAGCGGGCTTGCCGCATTTAGCCAGACCGAGTAGTTATGTTCATCAACTTCCTGTTGTAGAATTTCCAAGACCTCTTTCCAAATTTCAGAAAGTTTATTTCTTAACAATCCCAACGCCACCCTTGGATTTATTATCCACAGACTATTGATAAGTTGTTGATAACTTTGGGGTTCAAGAATTAATATAGCAGAGAATACCGGGCCGGACAAGATGGTGTACTAGTTCGATACATGTGAAGCACTAAGAGGATGTATACTGTTGCAAGAATTGGGCGGGGCTCATATACCCCCAGGTTTTGGTGTGGCCTAACTTGATTATAAACCTCGATTGTCCATCGCTTCAATTCCCGCCGCACTTCTCCTAGATTTGCCTCACCCTCATAGCGCTCGCAAAGCTCTTCTCTGTATGTCCTGTTAAGCCTCTCCACAATCCCATTTAGCTTTGGACTTCGCGGCGGCGAACAGAACAGCTTGATCCTATACTCTTTGCAGGCCGATTCAAAATCGGCGTAGAATTCACTCCCACCATCCACTTGGATGGCTTTTATTTCAAACGGGCTCCTCTTTATGAGTTCATCTAAAAATTCCTCGGCCATAGAAGCCGCCGCCGCACTCCTTGTGTCCGCAAACCACCATTCCGATACTACACACCCGGCCGGGGAAGACCCGAACATCTAGTCAGAGGTGAACCCGATGAGTTCGCACGGAAGGCGAGGACAGAAGAAAACCCAGGAGAGGGTCTATCTGCGGGAGGAAGCGGTGAATACGCGGAGGGGCCGCAGAAAGGTCTGGGCCTTTCGCCGGCACGAAGCAGGAGAACACCTCGCGAGGATCGGGGTAACGGCCTGATGAATCGCACGTTACTAAAGCATTTGTAAGGCTTGGTGAACTGACGTATAGCGAACTGGACGTATGATGGTGTGGGGGGACGGGTGTTAGCCGCCCCCTCCGACCCGATATGCGGGAGTTGTAATATAAAATAAGGTGTCTTAGAACCGTTACAGCCCTGCCCTGCTGACGATTGTCTCGGCTACCTGCTCTGCGCTGCGGAATGGGAAATCGTCGGGGGTGAGCAGCTTTGCAGCTTCTCCCGCCGACATCTTTAAGTCCCCTGCCTGGCAGGTTGTCTCCGCCCCCTGGGGGAAAGCCGCCAGCAATGCCTCGGGGCTGCCAATGGGAAAGTTTGCTCCCTTCAATGCCCCGATAATCTGGTTTTTGATGGTTTCACGCACTGACATCGTCTCACCTCCTCATGGCCTGGTAGTCCGGAAGATGTCCCGGTGCCTCTATCTTACCGCGCTGTGTGATTTGCTGCTGTAAACCGTTTTACAGGAAGTGCAAAAATATAGAGCCGCTGCTTTCAAGCAGCGGCTTTGCGCGGTGTATCCGGCCTATGGGGAGATGCGGTAGATGATTATGCTGTCCCTTGCCAGGCGGTCCAGGGACTCCTGGAGTTCCGCGGCGCTTAATTCCGCTAATTCGGCTAGGTCAAGCCTGGAGAGATTGGTCAGGATCAGGGCGCCGTTCGGTGTCGTAGTTCCTTCCCGGCGGAAGAGCTCCAGGAGCAGTTCCACTGTTTTGCCCAGGGGAGTGCCAGCCTTGATTTCATAGAGCAGAAGTGCCATCGTGTTGATGCGCCGGGCAAGGCTTTGCACCACCTGCATGTTTCCTTCCCCTTGTTCCTGCCGCCGGGGCGCCCGGCTGCCGTTCCTATTTACCGATTTCATTTTGCCATCTCAAAAGGCCTCGGCGGCCCGGACGAGCTTTTCCCGGTTGATCAGGATCAGGCGGTGGCCCCTGGCGGCGATCGCTCCTTCTTCTCTCAGACTGCTCAGGACATTGGTCACCATTACCCTCGAAGCGTTCACCAGGTTGGCGAGATCCTGGTGGGTCAGTTCGATATCTATAGCGGTTCCCTCCGGAGCAGGTTTCCCGTATTCCTCTGCCAGCCTCAGCAGTGCCGCCGATATCCTTCCCTTGACGTCACGGAAGGCGATGCTGGCCACCTGTTCTGTGTAATGGCTTAATTTCTTCCCCAGCAGCTGGATTATTTTCAGCGAGGTTTTAGGGTTCTGGAGCAATAGTGCAAAGCTTTCCCGGCTGCAGGAACAGATGAAGGTGTCCTCCATGGCCTGGGCGTTGAAGGTATGGCGGGCGTCTTCGAAGAAGGTATTCTCGCCGAAGAGGTCGTCCTCTTTGAGGATGTCGAGGGTGATTTCCTTGCCGGTCAGGGAGACCTTGAACAGCCTGACGCGGCCGGACTTGACCAGGTAGATGGTGTCGGCGGGATCCCCCTCGCAGAAGATGTATTCGTTTTTCCGGTAGATCCTTTTCCCGGCCAGTGCCCCGATTTTCTCCCGTTCGAGAAAATCCAGGGTTGAAAATACGGCCAGATCTTTCATACACCTGATTTTTTTCATCCAGACATCACCCGTCAATAATTTCCTCCAGCAGCTTGCGAAAGTTGTCCAGTTTGACCGGCCTGATTTCGATGGGGACCTGGGTGTAATCGTAGAACTCGAGTATTTTTTCGTCATCGATAGGTGTCAGACCGGTATCGAGGAGCAGGATGCGGTCATAAAAGCCGAAGTTCTGGCGGGCGTCAATCTCGTCCCATTTGAGTCCATCGACGAATATCTTGCGCCAGTTCTCCAGCCAGCCGCCCGTGATATAAAAGGTTTTGGCCTCGGCATCATACTCGGCAAGCAGATCCCCCAGGAGCATTTCGATGCAGTTACCCGCCCGGATCACCCGGGCGCCGAGCTCGCCGGCCAGCTTTTCCAGGTCCGGAGCACACTGTCTTCCTATCACCAGGGGGATGTTTGTGCCGTTGATGCCTTTCAACGCACCGGTCACCGACCGGGCCAGGGCTTCCGGGTCCACGTGCTGGCCGGCATCGAGGTAGAGGATCTCCTCCCGGCCCTGCATCAGATGCTCGATCTCCTTCTGGAGTATACCACAACACACGATCATTTTTTATTCCCCTTTCAAAAAAATGTTTTACCGGAATATTAGCAGAGTTCGGCAGGGCCTGCAGTAAAATGGATTACAAGTTTTTTGTTAAATGACCGGGGGGTACCGGTGGTAACAGGATCCGGATGGATTTCAGCAGGGAATATGCGATATACAGGCATTGCGGTAAATTGGCAGTTCTTCGGGAGTGAGGATCACTCATGCCGTTCACAGGTCCGGAGAGGCATGTCTGCTGAGCCGGCGAGCTGAAAGGAACCCCGCCACCTGACCGACGGGAAGGAACAAGAAAACACATGGGTTAAGGTTTTGAGCCCATTTTCCGTACCCTGCCTGATACAGACAGGTAAAATTTTTTATAATTAATGAAAGGAACGGATGAAAAATTCATGGAAAGTTGTTAGTGATTGTCAATAAGCCGTATAGGGGGATGGTCATGTTTGAGTTCATTGATGTCAAATTTAAGAACGTGTTAGAAGTGCCGAAACTATTCATAGAAAAGGGAAAAATAACAGCAATTGTTGGTGCGAGTGGCAGTGGTAAAACAACATTTTTGAAATTGCTAAACAAGATGATATCTCCGACACAGGGCAGGATTTTGTTTATGGGCACCGATCTAAGTCAGATAGATTCTATTGCTCACCGCCGACGTGTTTCCTTGCTCTCACAAAATCCTGTTATATTTGAAGGCAATATCAGAGACAATTTGACTATAGGACTGAAATTTCAAGGGAAGCCTTTACCAAGTGATGATCTTCTAATTGATATTTTGGAGCGAGTCAGGCTACAAAAACAGCTTAACAGCTCTGCGAATACTCTATCGGGGGGAGAAAAACAGAGGCTGGCGTTGGGTCGAGTTCTACTACTTAATCCTGATGTGTATCTTCTCGATGAGCCGTGTTCTGCACTTGATGAGGTAACAGAGGAATCGATTATTGAAATGATGGCAGACCTTGTTAAAAAAAATGGCAAAACACTTGTGTTGGTAACACATTCAAAGGCTATTGCTAAACATTATTCCGATACGATAATAGAAGTAATTGATGGTAAGTGTTCCGGGGAGGTACACTTATGAACGGAATAAATAATTTGACAGTTTCGCAGGTTGTACTTGCTTATTTCTTTGTGCTGGTTGTACTTGTAATCGTCAGGGTTCGCAGTATTAATAGAGAAAAGGAAATTCTAATTTCGTCTATCCGGATGACATTGCAGCTTATTTTGACAGGCTTTATTCTTACCTATGTATTTGATAACCCCAACCCTTTTATTACAGCAGGGATCATTTTGCTAATGGAAGCTTTTGCAGTTTATACGGTATTTAACAAATTTACGGATAAACTCTCAAATTCCTTAAAAAGGGTCATCGCCTTTTCCATGGGTGTGGGTACTCTTACTTGTCTCTTATATTTCCTTTTGATTGTTGTGAGGGTTAACCCTTGGTATGATCCGCAATATTTTATTCCGATAGCTGGAATGTTTGTTGGCAACTCTATGACAGGGATGTCGCTTGGAGTAAAATCATTACTTGAAGGAATGACTACTCAAAGAGCCATGATTGAAGAAGCTCTCATACTTGGTGCGACACCAAATGTAGCATCAAGGAGTGTTGTTAACAGTGCTTTCGACTCGGCCATATTACCCACGATAAACTCAATGGTTGGAATGGGTATCGTATTTTTACCAGGTATGATGACAGGGCAGATTCTTTCCGGTACAGCACCTGCAACGGCAATCGCCTATCAAATCTCTATTATGCTTGGTATTTTGGGAGCGGTAGCGCTATCGGTAATTATAATGCTGCAACTTGGCTGCCGGACATTCTTTAATATGGAAAATCAACAGCTTCTTTAAAGCATCAAGCCGCAGACCGGTCACAGCACTGCTGGGGCTCTTTTGGTTTTTTTGTAGGGGGAAATAGTGTTACCAGGAGTTTTTTCCAAAAACCCCATCCAGCCCGCACGTGTGTTGAGGTTTTCCGACTACCTAAAGGTGTACGGGTTGAGATCGAAGCGGTTGCCTACGCTGAGGATGGGGAGATGGGCTGAAAGGGCGCGCCGTAGGATTTCAAGAAGCCCCGCAAATGTTTGCGGGGCTTCTATGTGTGCGCCCGCCATGCGCTTCATGATTCGGATTTTAAAAACGAAGTCGCGCGGGGTGGGAGAAACACCGGATTAAGCAGGATTTTATGCCATATCGAGCTGTAATGGGTGTGCTTCCCGCTTGCCGGGAATTTGATAATATGTTATATTATTAACCAGACATGTTTTTAATTACCAGCCGCCTTCCTTTCTTCAAGTCGTTTGCCCCACAAGCCATTCCAATGGGGTTCTGCTTTCTATGGCTTTAATTCCAGCTGTATTGAAAAGGGGCAGGGCGTTCCTGGTGTTCGGTTGAGGACAGCAGGGGCGGTCTGATGCTCTGGGAAGAGATCGCTTTTAATCCAATTTCGAAAAAGACGCAGACGGGCGCAGGTTATTAAAAACTCGACCGGCCGGACGGCCGGTGTGCTTCCGAAGGGGATTGGCGGAAGCGGACCGATCGTTCGTGGTGCCGGTTATCTGCCGTTGCTCTGTAAGGATGTACCGAAAGGAGGAGGTTTTTGTGAACTTTTTGAACGTAGGCACTTATCCACCGCGACAGTGCGGCATTGCCTCCTTTTCCAGGGATCTCAGGGACAACCTTGTCAGTGCCGGACACTCCGTGTGGATAGCGGCAATCTCCGATGAGGACACCTATGCTTATCCCCCGGAGGTGCGCTGGGTGATCCGACAGGAGTGCAGGGAGGACTACATCAAGGCGGCAGGGCAGGCCAGCATCCTCCCCCACCTCCAGGCGGTGATCATTCAGCATGAGTACGGGATCTACGGGGGTGCTGATGGTGGGTATATCCTTGACTTTGTGTCCGTTCTGGATAAGCCCTATCTTTTGGTAACCCATACCGTATTACCTCAGCCGGGGCCCAATCAAAAGATGGTGCTGCGTCTGCTTGCCCAGAAGGCGGCGGCCGTCATCTGCATGAGCGAGCGCTCTGCCCACTTGCTGGAGAGGGTTTACTCCGTAGACCGGGAGAAGGTCGCCATCATTCCGCACGGTGTACCCGTTTTTCAGCCCAAGGAGAAGGAGGAGCTCAAAAGGGCTTACGGCTGCTCCAGGCGCAGGGTGATCACCACCTTCGGGCTGATCGGCCCCAGCAAAGGGCTGGAGAACGGGATCCTGGCCGTCAAGAGGCTCGTCGATAGACACCCGGATCTTCTCTACATAATCGCCGGCAGGACTCACCCCGTCCTGCAGAGGAGGGATGGGGAGAGCTACCGGGAGAAGCTCCTGGGCCTGGTTGCCGACCTGGGGCTGCAGGATCACGTGCGGTTTGTCAACCGCTTTCTGGACGTTGAAGAACTGGGAGATTACCTGTATCTGACGGACGTCTACCTCAGCCCCTATCCGAATCGCGACCAGGCGGTGAGCGGAACCCTGGCCTACGCCTTGGGTTGCGGCAGGGCGATCGTTTCCACCCCTTACGAGTACGCTTTGGGGGTTCTCAAGAAAAACAGGTGCGGGCTGGTGGCGCCGGATGCGAGCCCGGAGGCCCTGAGCAGGCTGCTGGACCAGGTGCTTTCCCGGCCGGAGTTGCAGAGGTCGCTGGAGATCAGGGCGTCCCGGCTGGGAGAGGAGATCAAGTGGCCGCGCGTGGCCGCTCGCTATGCTGATGTCGCCCGGCAGACCTGCAGGCGCCCGGCGAGGGCCTTTGCAGGTGAGAAGGTTATTCCCGGTGAGCTGGCCGCAGCTGTGGAGAAGAAGGGCCTCTGGAGGTGGTGAGGATGGACTATCGGCACCTGGCCCGGATGACCGATGAAACGGGGATGATCCAGTTCTCCGTCGGGGGGGAACCGGATCCCGAAAGCGGCTATACCGTCGACGATAACGCCAGGGCACTCATGGTTGCCCTGAACATGGAGGATGGTGAAAGGGAGAGGTATGCCGCCCTTTACACCCGCTTTCTCAAAGAGGCGCAGCGGCCGGACGGAACCTGGTGCAACCTCCGGAAGGACGGGGTCTTCCTCCCGGATCTTGATTCGGAGGACTGTCAGGGGAGGGCCTTGCTGGCCTTAAGCAGCGCCGCCGCCAGCGATCTAGAGGAGGTGAGCGCGCTGAGCAGGGAGATGCTGGAGAAAGCCCTGCCGGCGAACAGGCGGCTCCATTACTTACGCTCTCAGGCCTACACCCTGATCGGTTTGCTCAACTGCACCGACGTCTTCGAGGAGCGGAGAAACTCCCTCCTGGAGACCGCCGAGGAGTTTTCTCAAAACCTGATCCGCTGCTATCAACGCACCAAGAGCCCCGGCTGGTACTGGTTTGAAGAAAGGGTGACCTACTGCAACGGCATTCTCCCTCAGGCGCTGTTTGCCTATTATTCCTTTACCGGGGACCGGGGGGCGCGGGCGATTGCCAGGGACTCCCTGATGTTCCTCTGCGACCACCTCTTTGCCCGGGGATACCTGAATGTGGTTGGAAACCGGGGGTGGTGGCGCAGAGGGGAGGACGCTCCCCTTTACGACCAGCAGCCCGTCGATGCCTGTTCCATGGTGCTGGCCTGCCGGGAGGCCTACCTGGCCACCGGGGAGAAGCAGTATCTGGAGCTCGCCCAACTGGCCCGGGAGTGGTATCAGGGGAAGAACGTCAACAAGATGCCTCTCGTCAACCCGGAGACCGGAGGGTGCCATGACGCCCTGATCCCGGAAGGGCTGAACCCCAACCAGGGTGCCGAGGCGCTCCTTTCCCTGCTCTACAGCGAACAGGTGATGCAGAGACTGGCTCCGGAGGGTGAGGCTAGAAGGCGCTGATGCCTGCTGCCGGCAGCCGGGATTTTTGGTGGCTCTGTTGGAGAGGAAGAAAACTGCAGCGAAAGGGGGAGAAAGTCCGGCTCCCAGGCTTCGGATCCGGGTGCGCCCGGATGGCGGAGCCGGAGTGCCGGTTGGAAGACAGCCATGAAGGTTGCTCTTTTGTCGCCGATTGCCTGGAGAACACCGCCGAGACATTACGGCCCCTGGGAAAGGGTCGTCTCCCTCCTCTGCGAGGGTCTGGTGGAGAAAGGGGTGGACGTCACCCTCTTCGCCACCGGGGACTCCCTGACCCGGGCGAAGCTGGAGTACGTCTGTAAAACCCCCTACGAGGAGGACAGCTCCATTCTCCCCAAGGTGTGGGAGTGCCTGCACATCGCCCATCTCTTCGAGCAGGCGGGGGAGTTCGATCTCATCCACAACAACTTCGACTTCCTGCCCCTCTCCTACAGCAGGCTGGTGGACACGCCCATTGTGACCACCATCCACGGCTTTTCTTCGCCGAAGATCCTTCCCGTTTACAAGGAATACGCCGACAGGAGCTACTATGTGGCCATCAGCAACGCCGACCGCAGCCCGGAACTGGAGTACATCGCCACCGTCTACCACGGCATCGATGTGGAGTCCTTTGAATTCTCGCCGGAACAGGGGGACTACCTTCTCTACTTCGGGAGGATCCATCCCGACAAGGGGACGCGGGAGGCCATCGAGATCGCCCGCCGCTTCGGAATGAGGCTGTTCCTCGCCGGGATCATCCAGGATGAAGCCTACTTCCGGGAGCACGTGGCCCCCTTCCTGGATGGCCACCAGGTAACCTACCTGGGCTCTGTGGGGCCGGAGAGAAGGAGCAGCCTCCTCGGCGGGGCCTATGCCCTCCTGCACCCCATCAGCTTCGAGGAGCCCTTCGGCCTCAGCGTCGTTGAGGCCATGGCCTGCGGCACCCCTGTGGTGGCCTTCAACAGGGGTTCGATGCCAGAGGTGATCAGGGACGGTGTGACCGGCTACCTGGTGGGAAGCGTGGAGGAGGCCGTTGAGGCCCTGGCGCGGATCCCCAGGATCGAGCGGGCTGCCTGCCGGCAGTGGGTAGAGGAGCGCTTCAGCAGGGAGCGCATGGTGAACGATTATCTGGATGTCTACCAGAAGGTTTTGGAAAGGGAAAAGCCCAGGGCGCGCCGCGCCCGGACCCCCTGGGGGAAGTGGGAGGTCTTGCTCGACGCCCCCGACTGCAAGGTCAAGAGGATCACGGTGGAACCGGGACGGCGGTTGAGCTACCAGAAGCACTTCCGCAGGCAGGAGCACTGGTATGTGGTGAGCGGGCAGGCCCTGGTGACCCTAGACGGCAGGGGGATTCCGCTTCAATCCGGACAGGCGGTGGATATTCCCCGGGGCGCTGCGCACAGGATCGAGAACACCGGAGAGTCCCCGCTGATCTTTATCGAGACCCAGACCGGCAGCTACTTCGGTGAGGACGACATCATCCGCCTCGAGGATGACTACGGGCGCGCCTGATTCTCCAGTTCCCTCCTGATTTCTTCGGGTATCAGATCCCCTACCCGTCCCGTAGCCAGGCAGAGGTGGGTGTCGGCAGCCCCGTAGTAGACGAGAATTTCGTCGTCGGCATCCAGGATTTCCTTGTCTTCTGCCGGGACGGCGCCGCAGGTGAAAACCACATTGGGCACCCAGCTCTCACCCGGCTTCCCGATTTCGTATTCGGTCTCCGGGGAGAGGATGGGGTTGGGAGAGCGGTAGATGATGCGCTCCGGGCTGTCCAGGGGGACGAGCATGACCCCTAAGCGGTACACCCGGGTTTTATCCACTCCGTGGTAGATCAGCAGCCAGCCGTACCTGGTTTTGATGGGCTGGGCGCCGGCCCCGATTTTCAGGAAGTCCCACATCTTGCCCGGCCGCGGGCCCATGATGATGGTGTGGCTTTCTTTGGGAACCGGGAATTTGAGCTGATCCAGATAGGAGACCCAGATGCTGGGTTCGATGCGGTGATAGATCACGTACCTGCCGCCGATCCTTTCCGGGAAGAGGAAGGCGTCCTTGTCCCAGACGTCCTGGAAGGCCAGACCCTCCCTGCGCCAGCGGTCGAAGCGGCGGGCCAGAAAGTCCTCGACGGAGATGGAGGCGGCGGCTATCTGGGCGATGACTCCGTCGTAGGCGGTGTAGAGCATGTAGAGGCGGCCGTTGATGATCACAACCCGGGGGTCCTCAACCCCCTTTTTCTCGCGGTCGGTCTGGGGAACGAACACCGGTTCCGGGAGCCGCTCCAACACCCGATACCCGTCGGTGACCGCCAGACCAATGCGGGAAACCTCGTCATCCCCGTAGGCCCTGTAGAGCAGGTAGACCTTCCCCTGGAGGCGGACGGCGGCGGCGTTGAGAACGTACCTGCTCTCCCAGGGGTGCTCTTTCAGAGGGCTGAGGATCGGGTTGCCGGGATGGCGCACCAGGGGTTTGGCCGGGGGATAATCCTGAGTTTCCTGGGCGATTACCGTTACGTCTTTGGGCTTCAGCCCGAGGAGCACATCCAGGAGGTCGTCGTAGGCCCTTCCCTCCCCGATCAGCTGTGTGAGCCGCTGCAGAATCTCCCCCGGATCGAACCCCAGTTCTGCGTAGATTTCCTCCAGGAAGTCGTGGTTGAACCACTTCTCTTCCACGTGGGAGGAGAGGGGGGTGGGGATTCCCCTGCCTCCCTTGGCGCTGTAGCTGGCCCAGCTCCAGGAGGAGCAGGGGATGAAGGTGCCGTCGTCCAGCACCTGGCTAATCCCGTAGCCGTTGCACATCTCCCTCAGCAGCCAGGCATCCCTTTCCAGGCCGGTGAGGGTGATCTTCTGGGCCAGGATGCGGAGGGCGGTTACGAGGGCGCGGTGGTGGAAGTTTTCAAAGATGTTGTAGGCAGAAAAGGGGCTGGTTTCAAAGCGGCCGATGAGGGAGTTCCCGATCTTTTTCCCGAGGTTTTTCCTTTCCCGGGCGTAAGTCCTGTAGAGGAGCGAATAGTTCTGGGCGATCATGATCTGCCTGCCGATGAAGAGGAAGAAGCGGAGCTTGGGATACCTCCCTCCCACCCCCTTGCTCAGGGGGCTGACCACCAGCCTCGTCGTGAGCATGTTGAGGTCGGAGATCTTCCCCAGCTTGAACGCCCCTCCCAGGATGCTCTCACCCAGGACGATGGGCTTGATCTCCACCTCCTCCATGTCCTCAGGTGTCAGGTGGTCCAGGATCCGGAGCAGTACCCGGTCGGTCCACCTGCGGGTTTCGATGAAGTTGGCCAGGGTGACGGCATCCCTGGGGAGCATCCTCTCGGTGAGCTCCCTGGGCGTCCGGCAGCCCTCCGGAATCATGATGTTGAGGGGCGGAAAGTGCATCAGGGCCTCCCGGAAGATCTCCTCCTTGATGCCGTAGGTCTTGGGATAACCGAGGAGCTCGAAGATACTGGCAACGGCCTCCCTGGTTCCCTCCTCGGTATAGATGTTCCCGGGGGCCAAGCGATCGACGACCCTCTCCATTTCCGCCATGAACTCCTCCAGGTGCCGGGCGATCACGGGAGAAGGGGAGGTGGAAGGTATCTTCAGCCCTTTTTCCAGAAACTCATGGAACCTTTCAGTGTAGCGATTCTGCAGCCTGCTGAAGATGTCGGCCGTCCGGATTTCCCGTCCGCCTTGTCCTTCAATGCTCTTGGGCAGGACGATCGGCCTGCCGGGGATGAACTCCAGGAAGTCGGCGGGGATCAGGGGGGGTTTGTGCTCCCAGGTCTTTTGGCTCCACCTGTGGATGAAGCTGTCGCGCCCGTGCAGGAAGTGCTTTCTCTGCTCCTCCTTCTCGCTTTCGGCCCGGCCGGCGATGATGGTTGCGCTATAGGCGTTCTTGCTGCTGGCCAGGTCCTCCTGGAGAACTTCCAGGTGACTCAGGAAGCCGGCCAGCCTCCCGCAGAAGGCGGCGGTGAGGGCCTCCAGGATATCCTCCCTGTCAGCGTCCGGCGCAAAGCTGTAGTGGAAGATGATGTCGTAGACCAGATTCGCCCAGACCTCGCCGTCGAAGTAGAAGTCCCTGTCCTGGGCGGAGGCGCTCCTCTCCAAAGCCGCAAAAAGCGCTTCCGGGCAGGCATCGGCGAAAACGGCGCGGTACTGGAGGAAGCCGTTGGCGAAGTGGCGGATGAGAGCCCGGGACTCCGGGGATGGAAGCAAAGGAGTTTCCCAGAAAGGCTCCTTTTCGCAGATGTCCGGAGTTTTCCGGATGAGCCTCCCTTTTCTCCAGAATTCCTCATCCCTCTTGATGGCCTCAAAGATAAATCCGGCCAGATCTTTAAAAACGTGCTTCATTTTGTCGAGGGATGCCTCTTCCGTTTTAAAACCGAGGGGCACCTCGCAGATCTTCTTGCGCTGAACGATCGCCCTGGTGATCATCCAGGGATCGATGCCGAAACCCCGGGTCAGGTCCGACCAGAATTTAAGGTCCGTGCAGAAGTCCTCCACCAGGTCGTGGGAGACGGCGTAATTCCCGCTGATGGGGTCGCTGATTTTAAAACCGTAGAAGACCTCCAAGAGTGGCCCTAAAAAGAGCCTGCTCAGGAGATCTTCGTAGTATTGCCTCCGGAAGGAGGCCAGCACTAGGTCGTATTCCTCCCTGATGGGCTCTATCAGGTGTTTGACGTGTTCCGGTTGCAGGCCGGTTCCCTTCCCCCCCACCAGGTCGGCGGCGAGGAGCACCAGGTCGGATTCCAGGAGGTTTGCCAGCTCCATAATCGCCCTGATGCTCGCCCCCCTGCCGTTGCAGCCGGGCAGCATCAGAAATTCCATGTGGGCGGCCTTGAAGTCGAGGTTCCTGATGGCCTTGAGAACCTCTGCTCCGGCGGGATCCCCGGCGCAGATGATGAGCGAGCGTTCCAGCGCCTGCATCCCGGCCAGGCCCTCCTCGATAAACTGGAGGACCCGGGGAAGGGTGCGAACCTCGTTGTAAAAGGGAACGCCGATGACCAGGTTGACGTCCTTAATTGCCCGCGCCTGTTTCCGGGGGCCGCTGAGGCTTTTTTGAAACAGGACCTCCGGGTCTAAAACTCCCATTCAAACTCACCCACCTCTTCGTTTTGCCCAATGGCATCCTTCATGATGGTGCAGATCCTCCTCAGCCCCTCAGGCGTTCGCGACTCGCACCTGGCAACCAGAACGGGCTGGGTATTGGAGGCCCGCACCAGGCCCCAGCCGTCGGGAAAGATCACCCGCACCCCGTCGACATCGATGATTTCGTACTCCCTGCGGAACCTTTCCACCAGGCGGGAGACCACGGAGAATTTGGCCTTGTCGGGACAGGGAATCCGGGTCTCGGCGGTGGCGTAATAGCGGGGGATGTCTGCCAGCAGCTGCGAGAGGGACTTCTCCGTATGGGAGAGTATTCTCAAAAGCCTCCCCGTGGCGTAAAAGGCGTCGTCATAACCATAATATTCATCGGCAAAGAACATATGACCCGACATCTCCCCGGTAAAGACCGCACCGGTCTCCCGCATCTTGGCCTTGATCAGGGAATGCCCGGTTTTGTAAAAGACCGGTTTGCCCCCCAGCCTGCGCACCTCTTCTACCAGGGCCTGGGAGCACTTCACCTCGATGATCGCCAGCGCCCCCGGATGGCGGGGGAGGATTTCCCGCCAGAAGAGGCACATCAGCCTGTCCCCCCAGACCACATTCCCCTGATCGTCGACGACCCCGATGCGGTCGGCGTCTCCGTCGTAGGCGACCCCTAAGTCGGCCTTTTCCTCCAGCACCACACTTTTGAGTGCGGTGAGGTTGGCCGTTTTCACCGGGTCCGGGTGGTGGTTGGGAAAGGTTCCGTCCGAACTGCAGTAAAGGGGGATCACCTCGCACCCCCAGTTCTGAAGGATCCTTTCCGCAAAAAGGGAGGCCGTGCCGTTGCCGCAGTCCACCGCCACCTTGAGTTTCCGCGGCCCCAGCCGGATCTTTTCCTTCAGCATCTCCATGTAGGGGCCGGCGGCATCTTCTGAATCCAGGGTGCCGGCTCCGGAGCGGAATTCCCCTCTGGAGATCATTTCCCTCAGGCGGGTGATCTCCTTTCCGTAGATGGTTCCCGGCCCGCAGGCCAGCTTGAAGCCGTTCTCTTCAGGGGGGTTGTGGCTGCCGGTGATCATCACCCCTCCTTCCACCTGCCAGTGCTCCCTGGCGAAGTAGAGGATGGGGGTGACCACCGTGCCGATGTCGATGACGCGGCAGCCGGTTGACAGCAGTCCGTTCAGGAGGGCCTGGTGGATTCTCGGCGAGCTTATTCGGTTGTCCCGGCCCACCAGAACGTCCTTTTTGCCGTGCTCCAGGACATAGCTTCCGAAGGCCCGTCCGATCAGCCGGACGGTTTCGTCGGTGAGATCCCTTTCCGCGTGCCCGCGGATATCGTACTGGCGAAAGATATCGGCATTCATTTTACAGTATCTCCTTATATCCATTTTCTTGAAGGGCGTTGATCACTTTTTTCAGCTCCTGGGCCTTTTTCTTGTGGCAGATGAGGATGCTTCCCTCGTCCTCGACGACGATCAGGTCCTTTACCCCCAGAGTGGCAACCACCTTGCTGGTGGCCTGTACCAGGGTGTTTTCCGTATCCACCAGAACACCACGCCCCTCCAGGATGTTGCCGTTGCCGTCCTTCTTTTTGTAAGACTCCAGGGCGGTCCAGGAGCCGACATCGTCCCAGCCGAAATCGCCGGGGAAGACCAGAACGCCTTCTGCCTTCTCCATCACCCCGTAGTCGATGGAGATCTTCGGTAGCCCGGCGTAGACCTTTTCCAGCACCGTCCCGCACCGCTCCGTGCCCCAGGACTCCTCGATCTCCTTGAGCCCGGCGGCCAGAACGGGGAGGTGTTTTTCGATGAGCCTTTCGATCAGGTCGGCCCTCCAGACGAAGATCCCGCTGTTCCAGAGGTAGTTGCCTTTTTCCAGGAATTGAAGGGCGCGCTCCCGGTCCGGTTTCTCGGTGAACCCGAGCACCCGATAGGCGGGGATGCCGTTGAAATCCCGGTAGCGCTCACCCCGGGCGATGTAGCCGAATCCGGTCTCCGGCCGCCCGGGGCGGATGCCGATGGTTACGGCGTGTTCCCCGCTGGAGGCGGCGCCGACGGCCGCCTCCAGCACCTCACAGAAGCGCCTTTCGTCGGCGATGTAGTGGTCGGCAGGGAGGACGACGATCACCCCGGCAGGGTCCCTCTTTTTCACCGCGATGGTACCAAGGCCGATGGCGGCCGCAGTGTCCCTCCCGAAGGGTTCGAAGATGAGGTTTTCCTCCGGGATCTCGGGTACCTGCTCCAGGACGATCTCCCTGTAGTCCCTGGCGGTGATGACGAAGATGTTTTCCGGCGCCAGGAACATCTCCAGCCTGGAGGCGGTTTTTTGAAGCATGGTTCTGTCCCCCACCAGCCTCAGAAACTGCTTGGGGCAGCGCTGCTTGCTTTTCGGCCAGAACCTTTCCCCCCGCCCACCGGCCATAATCACTGCGTAGGTCATGAAATCACCCTCCTTTCGCGTCGAGAAACTCGCTGTGCGATTTCTGTCGCAATGAATGGTTGTCATTTGCTGCGAGGGTTTGCCGAATTGTGCATGGTTCTAAGGCTGTGGCGTAGGGCCCGTCCGGCCCCGGGCCTTGACTTATAACTTGACTTATAAAAGGAGAGGTTTTCTGAGGAGAAGATCCCGAGGGCTTTTTCCGGCGACATGTCTGCAGTCTATTTTAGCACTTTCTTCTGGCAACAACAACCTTATTGGATGGTCCGGCGGGGCAGGGGATCCTCCTGGGAGAGGCGGCGCATGAGAGTGAAAAAAAGCTCGCCGGTCGCTGCTTTCCGGGCCGCATCAGCCTGCAGCGGCTGCCGGGCGGACTGCCGCTCCTTGCCTGACGGAGAAAAGAGCGGTTGTTTGCTGCCGGATTGAGGATTGACTTTGTTAGGGGGTGGGTTGGGAAGATGTATTATTGTTCGGCAGTGGGCGGCACTCCTCCTCGGGCTCCGAAGGGGGTGCGGCTGCCGCTATCTCGCCGGCCCGCAGCTTGCGGAAGAATTCCTGCAGCAGTCGGGCGCACTTTTCCCTCAGCACCCCTCCTGCCACCTCGACGCGGTGGTTGAAGCAGGTCTCCCCCAGCAGGTCGACGCAGCTCCCGGCGGCACCGGCCTTGGGGTCGGGGGCGCCGTAGACGATCCGCTGCACCCGCCCCTGAATGGCCGCTCCGGCACACATGGGGCAGGGCTCCATGGTCACGTAAAGGGTGCAGCCGTTCAGCCGCCAGCTGCCCAGCCGCAGGGCGGCCTCGCGCAGGGCCAGCATTTCGGCGTGAGCGGTGGGGTCGTTGAGCCTTTCTTTGAGGTTGTGGCCGCGGGCGATGACCTCTCCGTTGGAGACGACAACTGCTCCCACCGGGACCTCCCCTTTGGCGGCGGCCTTGTAGGCCTCTTTGAGGGCCTCTTTCATGAATGTTTCATCGCTTGTTGCGCGGTCTTCTTTCTCCATGAATCGTCCCCCGTATCATTTCCCGGTAATGCCGTCCGGGATACCGTCTGGTTTAAGCTTTTGGCCTATTTTACCATGGAGGCCCGGGCAAAAGCAATTCAGCGCCATCCCGGCGGTGCTGCCGGCAGCGCTGGCTGTTTTTAAAGGCAAATGCGGACGTTTGTGACCTCTGACGGCCGGCCTTAGCCTTCCGTCTGCGGTGGGGGCCGCGTAAAATTTCAGTAGGCAAAAGAAGGGGAAGGCGAATAAAAAAAGAATGAGACCTCGGAGAAAAAACCAACAAAGCAGAAAAGGGGTATGAGGTCTCATGTTGGATATTCGACACATAGTAGGAGCAGTCCTTCTATTTGTAAAAGGATTGGTCGAAATAATAGAGGGATGTAGGGGCTTTTGCGGACTTGAGAAAGAAGTTCGCGGCTTAGCCCGGGCGGGTTTTGACAGGTTGATGAAAGTCGGTATATAATTTTTAAGCGGCGGTGTTTTTCAAGAAAAGCGGGAACATAGGGAGAGGTGGCCGAGTCCGGTTGAAGGCGCTCGACTCGAAATCGAGTAGGTGGTGCTGAGCCGCCTCGTGGGTTCGAATCCCACCCTCTCCGCCAGAAGCTGCGGGCTTGCGGTTCTGCTGCAAGCCTGTTGTTTTTCCCTTCACCTGCGCCGAATGCCGGTTCGGCCTTAAAGCGGGCACCCCCTCAAGCCGGGGGATTCCCGGGATCTTAAGAGGTGTCGGGCGGGCGCAAGGGGATGCCCCTCCAGCCCACCCTATAAGCGACTGCCCGGTAATCGGTGCAGGATTTTCTATCTAAATATTGTACTAAAAAAATAGATGAGATATCTTTCAGGTCGCTGTGGCTTCAAGGAGCGACGAGGTGTGTCCTGCAGGTGGAATTTGTCGGGAAAAGCGGCATAGTAGTTTTAATATAAGTATAGAGGGAATGAGTTTGATGGAGCTTATCCGGTATCTGGATGCAATCGATTTGGACCTGATCTACAACCTGTTGATAGCGGTGGCAATTTTCGCCTTCTGGGTGGTCCTCAGAAGGGTTTTTACCGATTTAATCTTTAAGTACGTTCTCTCCTTCACGCAGAAGACCAAGACCAATCTGGATAACCTTTTGATTCAGGGGTTTCGCGGGCCGCTGCAGCTGTTTTTTATCGTCTTGGGGTTATATTTAGCCCTCAGCTACCTGCCGTTCGGCAGAGAGGCCGACCTGTTTATTGCCAGGTGCTTTCGAACGGCGATCATCATTCTGATTACCATGGGTTTTTATAATCTGGCCGATCGCTTTCAGGAATTGGATGGGGAATTGGAGAAGCTCCTGGGCATTAAAATCGATAAAATACTGTGGCCGGTCCTCGCCAAAACGGCCAAGGTGATCACGGTTGCCCTGTCCGTTACCATTATCGCTCAAGAGTGGGAATACAGGATCGACGGTTTTATTGCCGGTTTGGGGCTGGGAGGTCTGGCGATTTCTTTAGCCGCCAAGGATGCCCTCACCAATTTTTTCGGCGGCCTGGTGATCATCACGGATAAGCCCTTTAGTATCGGGGACTGGATCGCGACTCCCAGCGTGGAAGGCACCGTGGAGGACATTAATTTCCGCAGCACGAAGATCCGCACCTTTGCCGATGCTTTGGTGACGATCCCCAATGCCGTTCTGGCCAATGAGTCGATCACCAACTGGAGCAGGATGGGCAAAAGAAGGATTACCTTCAATCTGGGCATCATGTACAATACCCCGAAAGAAAAAATAGCCAGGTGCATCAGCGGTATTAAGGAGATGCTGGAGAAGCATCCGGAAGTCCATAAGGAGACGATCTTCGTGCGCTTCGATTCTTTCGGGGAGAGCGGTATAGAGATCTTCCTGTATTTCTTCACCATTACCACCAACTGGGCAAAGTACCTGGAAGTGAAAGAGGACATCAACTTTAAGATAATGGAGATTTTAGAAAGGGAAGGTGTCGCCTTGGCCTTCCCCAGCACCAGCGTTTATTTTGAAAATGAGTTGAAGGCCAATGTTAAACATTAACGTGGCCGTTATACTTCCTGATTGAACGACGGCGGTACACAACATCGCTGCTTCACCCTCCCGTGTTTTATCTGCCTGTTGTTATTTATTATAGCCCTGTGTATTAAGAATTGTGGGTTGACCCCAGATTTTGACAACTTGTAGCCCCACTGCTTGTTATACATTATTTTGGAGCTTGGGGAAATAGGTCTGGCGCATATGGTCCGATCTCTGGATAAGACCCTTAACATACTCGACCCTTTCTTTTTCGACGCCAACCGCTTGGCTGATTTCTGATTCAGCCCAGCCTTTTTCTAATGCAAGCAAGATAAGATCAAGCTCTTTATAGGAAAGACCTATTGCCTCTTCATCGTTTATGCCGGGAAGAATATCGGGGGAAGGAGCTTTTTCAATGATATGCCTTGGAATATCCAACTGTTGAGCAAGTGCCTTCACTTGAGTTTTATAAAGGTCAAGAAGGGGCATGACATCAGCAGCATCGTCGCAGCCGTGCTTGACAAAAAAGCCGATTTTGTATTCTGTCTTGTTGGCGCAGCCTACAACCAGCCTGTTTTCAAGCTCTCCGTGGAGGTAAAGCAGCACCATGCGCAGCCGGTGTTTTAAGCGGTAGTAAGCATTCCCTGTTTTGAGATACGAAGAAAAGTCTTTGTCCTTGAACCCTAAGAGACTCGACGAAAACGGAGTTTCTCCAGTCTTCTTTCGATAGTAGCCGTAAGCGGCTTTCATGATTCTTTCTCGGAGCTTACCAAGAAACGAATATTTAGTTAAAGCAAAAAGACGGTATGCATCCACTTCCTTCAGCCAATTTGTAAGATTGATTACTTTGGTATTGATTCCTAAATCTGCCGCCAAAGTGAGAGCATCCTGGAAGTGTTCCTTACGAGAGTCTTTGTCTGGCATCACAAGGACAAGTACTTTATCAGGGCCAATCGCCCTTCCGCACAAAGCAGCGACAACTGCCGAGTCCACTCCACCGCTGAGCCCAAGTATCACTCCTTCCCTTTCGAGTTCCTCCACTTTCGCGGCAATGAATTGAGTAAGATAAGAGGCGACAGCAGCAGAATCGATCTGCATTTCTGCCTGGAGACTTTCGAGCCCTGCCAAAAATGGTCTCCTCCTTGTTTTACCTGTCAGGAAATCAACAGCTGAAGTTTAGACTGGACTTATGCTATCACCCCTGCCGAAACTTTGCAAGCAAATTGCGAATCCCATGCCCGCCAGTCAAGACTTTTTACCTGGCCTGCCGGGATTACTCCTGTAATCTCTAAACAACCGGCAGGTATCTCTAGCTCTATTCTACCACCGACACCGCAGGCTAAGCGTTCCAATTAAGCTTCACCATCTACTATTCTAATTTAACCATGGTTTATAAACAATAAAAATCTTGGAAATTTCCTACAGCGGGTTGTCACCATCTTAAAATTTGAAAATACTGGTATGCGGTTGTGGCCATAGTGGTATAATAGTGGCAGGGGTGATTACTAACGTGGTCGTTGAGGATAAGAGCAGCCAGGTAAGCTACCGGGTCGTTCGCCACTGCCTAGGCTATGAGGAACAACGCTTATTAGAACGCTGCCGTGATCTTATTCGCGAAGTTGTTCCAGGTGCAACAGTAATATTATACGGCTCCAGGGCTCGTGGTGATGCCGAAGCCGATTCGGACTATGATGTACTAATCCTTACGAAAGGACCTGTTAATTGGCGCGTGGAAGATGCGATTCGCGAGAAACTTTATCCGCTGGAGTTAGAGACAGGAGCAGCTTTATCTATAGCGGTTTTTAGCGAACGGGAGTGGAATTCCCCTCTATACCAGGCCATGCCTTTCGCCCAGAACGTAAAACGCGAGGGGATAGTTCTATGAAAGAAGAAATTAAACGGTTAGTCCTATACAGGATGGAACGCGCTAAAGAAGCTATAACTGAGGCGGAATTGCTTTTTTCAGAAATTACATAACAGGCTGTTCGACGCCCGCCGGAAAGCCGATTATGCCGACCTGGTCAAATTTGAAGCCGATATTGTTGCTACCTGGTTTGATGAAGTAAGATCTTTTGTCGATCAAATTGACACACTTGTGGTTAAAGTGATTCACAGTCCTGGTTGACCTATCCGGCTTTAGAAAGCAAATGAATAAGCTGCTTTTTGCCGGGGAGGCGCCCGCACTGCGGCCGCAGCTTGCAAGCAGCGGGGCATGGAAGAGCTAATTGGAAGCGGTCTGCGTTGAAGCGGGTTTGGAGCCGGAGAGAAGGGGAAAAATGCCGGGGCACGCATTTGCTTGAGGCAGAAAAGATGGTATAATAGCAGTGAGCGATCTGGTGCGGAGAGATGGCTGAGTTGGTCGAAAGCGCTCGACTGGAAATCGAGTGGGCGGGTCAAAAACCCGCCTCGTGGGTTCGAATCCCACTCTCTCCGCCATTTTTGTTACAGGTGCGCCCATAGCTCAACTGGATAGAGCGACAGACTTCGGATCTGTAGGTTGGGGGTTCGACTCCCTCTGGGCGCGCCAGTTCTCGTCCCTTTACCGGCGAGGAAGAAGTGACGAGAGAGAGAGAAGAGAGGTTTGGTCGTGCTAGATGGGGAGGTAGCGGTTCCCTGTTGCCCGCAGTCCGCTAGAGCGGGGTCGAATTCCTGCCCGAGGGTTAGCCTTGTGGGGCTGCCCGGTGTAAGTGGTGAAGACGTTTGGGTCCCGCGCAGCAGGAACCCATGAACCCCGTCAGGTCCGGAAGGAAGCAGCGGTAAGTGGTGCTTTCCTGGGTGCCGCGGGGGTGCCTGAACCGAGCTAACTGCACCGGTACCGCCCGGAAGGTGTAATTCGGAGGCAGGTGCACGGCCATTAAATTTGGGGATGGCAAAAGTGGCATGAAAAGCCACTTTTTTTGTATGATGGAAGGAGTTCGACGGAAATCGGCGGTTGTTGGCCGGCGTTGGCTCGAACCTGGAGTGCGCATGGCCGTCCGGAAAAATGGGACGCCGCAACGCTTTCGAAGGGCGGCGGGTCTTTTAAAGAGCTCACCTGCGCTGCCCTGCGTCGGCAGCCGGGCGCTTTTTTGTTGCGATTTGCCGGTAAGTATACTATATTAAATTTTGGAAAAGGCCGCCCCGTGCCTGGTGTGGCTGTGACCGCTTGTCAATGGGGGTGCAGGCAGAAAGGGGGCGCGGCTTCCGGAGCCGGGAAAGGAGGCTGCAGGGATGGAGCAGCTCGCTTTGTACAGGGAATGGCGGCCGCAGCTTTTTCGGGAGGTCATCGGGCAGGAGCACGTCAGCCGCACCCTGAAGAATGCCGTTGTGCTCGGGCGGATCGCTCATGCCTATCTTTTCTGCGGCCCCCGGGGGACGGGGAAAACCAGCACCGCCCGCATTCTGGCCAGGGCGCTCAACTGCACCGACCTCCAGGATGGGGAGCCCTGCAACCGCTGCCCCTCCTGCCGCAGCATCAGCGCCGGGATATCCCTCAATGTCATCGAGATGGATGCCGCCTCCCACCGGGGGATCGAGGAGATCCGCGAGCTCCGGCAGAAGGTCGGCATGGCCCCCGGAGGGGGGAGATATAAGGTTTACATCATCGATGAGGTGCATATGCTGACAGGAGAGGCCTTTAACGCCCTGTTGAAGACGCTGGAGGAGCCCCCTGCCCACGCCGTTTTTATCCTCGCCACGACCGAAGCGCAGAAGGTCCCTCTGACCATCCTCTCCCGCTGCCAGCGCTTCGACTTCCGCCGGCTCGACCGCTCCCTGATCAAAGGCCACCTCGCCCGGATCGCCCGGGAGAAGGGTTGGGAGGCCGAGGATGCCGCCCTGGAATTGATCAGCCGCCAGGCTGGGGGTGCCCTGCGGGATGCCCTGGGGCTGCTCGACCAGGCGGCGAGCTTCGCCGGGGGGCGGATCAGGCTTGAGGATGTCGAGATGCTGACCGGGGCCCCGGGTCAGGAGGTTTTGGATGGGCTCATCGCTGCGGTTGCCGGTGGGGATGTTCCCGCACTGATGAAGCAGCTGGACGGCCTTTTCGCCCGGGGGTATGAGCCGCGCCGGGCCTTGCTGCAGCTGGCCGATCGCCTGCGCGACCTGCTCTTCGAAGAGGGGGTGGGAGCGCCGGATAAAAGGCTGTATGTCCGCTTCTTGCGGGAGATTGCCGGTGCCGAGGTGGAGATGCGCGGGAGTGCCCGGCCGGACCTGATCCTGGAGCTGGCCCTGCTGCGGGTTGTTGATGGCGTCAGGGCGGCAGGTGAGGGTGCCCTAAGGGAGGGAAGGGAGGATGCCCTGCCCGGGAAGCGGCCTGCGGCAGTCACTGCCTCTCGGCCGGCTGCGGCCGGGGGAGGGAGAGGCGGCGGGCAGCCGCAGGGGTTGAGTGGGGAAAGGGGCGCAGAGAGCCGCCCGAGGGGGGCGGCAGCCCCGGCGGCGACTAGTGAAGGTAGAGGGAGGCCTCAGACTGCGGCGGAGGGAGCGGGAGGGGCAGCCCCGCCGGGATCCGGCGATAAGGCCGAATCCGAGGAGCTGCGGTGTCATCCCGCCGCAGGTGAGGAAACCCCTTCCTGCAAACGGGAGGAGAACCGGGGGGCGGTGCCGTCTGAGAGCGGGCAGGAGCAAGAGGGGCTGCGCGGTTTTGACCGGGAGGAGCGTTCTTTAAGGGATCCCCACGGGGGTGAGAACAAAGAGCCCGATCCGGGGGCGATCCGGAACGTCCTCATCAGAAGTGTGGGCAGCCATCCCCTCCTCTCCAGAGTTCTGCCGGAATGCGAACTGCGCATTGACGGCAACACCCTGGTGGTGGAGGCCCCTTCCATCTACTGCGATATTATCGAACAAAAGGAGGAGAACCGCAGGGCGCTCTGCGAGGCCCTGAGGGAGGGCGGCTATTCTCTGGAGCTGGCGCTGGTGCCGCGAGGCGGCAGCACCCGGCCGGAGGAAAAAGGCCGGGAGGAGAAGAAAGAGGCTCCCCAGAAGAAGCAGTCCCCGGAGAGCCCTGTTTCCCGGTGGGCGAATGGGGAAGCGCCCCTCGCCGGTGACGATCCGGTGAGTCTGGCTCTAACGCTTTTTAACGGCAAGGTCATTAAAAGGATTGAGGAGGGCGATTGATGTGGGTTTTGGCAACATGCAGAAGATGATGAAACAGGTGCAGAAGATGCAGGCGGAAATGGCGCGCGTCCAGCAGGAGCTGGGGAATATCCACGTCGAAGGGAGCGCCGGAGGGGGCGCCGTTCGGGTGGTGTCCAACTGCCATCAGGAGATCCAGGAAGTGAAGATCGACCCGGCGGCGATAGACCCCGACGATTCTTCGCTGCTGGAGGACCTGGTGCTGACCGCCGTCAATGAAGCCCTGAAGAACGCCCGGGCCAGGGCGTCGGAGGAACTGGAAAAGGTAACCGGCGGGATCAAGATCCCGGGGCTGTTTTAGAAGTGCGGGTGAGCGGTTTTGCTGCTCTATCCGGAGCCGCTGGCGGCCCTGATTGAAGCCCTGCGCCGGTTGCCGGGGATCGGCCCGAAAACCGCCCAGCGTCTGGCCCTGCATCTTCTGCATGCGCCTGCCGGTGAGGCGGAGCAGCTCGCCCGGGCGATTATGGAGGCGCGGGAGAAAATCTTTTTCTGCTCCATCTGCGGCAACCTGACGGATGTAGAGCCCTGCGCTTTTTGCCGTGACGAAAGCCGGGATCGCTCCCTCCTCTGCGTGATCGAGTGGCCGCGCGATATCATGGCCTTTGAGCGCACCGGGGAGTATAAAGGGCTTTACCATGTTCTGCACGGGGCGCTTTCCCCGATGGACGGGGTGGGGCCGGAAGATCTCCGGATCGGAGAGCTGCTGGCGCGCCTGCGCCGGGGGGGTGTCCGGGAGGTGATCCTGGCCACCAACCCCAATGTGGAGGGGGAGGCCACCGCTCTCTACCTGGCCGGTTTGTTGAAGCCGATGGGATTAAAGGTCACCAGGATTGCCCACGGCCTGCCCGTAGGCGGGGATCTGGAGTTCGCCGATACGGCTACCCTGAGCCGGTCTCTGCTGGGGAGGCAGGAGATCTAATTAATGGAACGGCAGGCAGCCCTTAACTTTTGCTTTCATCATCGGGCACCCTTCTTCATATAATGTTAAGAAAAAAGAGGGCTCAATCGTCCGAGGGGGTGTCTGCCGTGGTCAACTGGCTTACCGATCAGTGCCGCAGCCTTTCGGATTTCTTCCGCAAGGGCAGGAACAAATACAACGACGACTATCTTGCGCTGGCCGATGCGCACCAGGAGTGGGTGGCGGCGCGCAATTTTTTTGAGCAGGTGTCGGACCCCGATCTCGTGGACTACGCCATCCTTTCCCTGAAGGCTGCGGAAAAGCGCTACGTTTATCTCTGGAAGAGGGTCCGGGAGAGGGAGCAGGCCTGGGAGGAAGGTCTATGATCGGGAGCATTCTGGGGGTGCTGTTCGGCATCTTTTTGTTGTTTCTGGTAGGACAGGCCTTGTGGGGGCCGCTGCGCCTGTTCCTGTCCTTAGGGCTTCGCCTGCTCTGCGGCGGGCTGGTGCTGCTTCTGGTCAATGCCTGCACCGGAGCCTTTGGGTGGACGCTGGGCCTCAATCCGGTAAGCGCTGCGGCGGTGGGTTTGCTGGGCCTCCCCGGTTTGCTGCTGCTATTGGCTTTGAAGGCGGTAGCGGGGTAGGCGCCATGCCGGAAGACGGCGGCAACGCCGGAATCGTCCGTTTGACTGCGGACGGCGGTTGGCCGTTGAACGGAAGGGATTTGTTTTGCAATCTAAGGGGCGTTTCTTGCAGGCTTTCGCTTACCTGCCGGCCGGCGATACTTTATGCAGGGCTTCTTGTATACACGCTTATAAACGGGTAGGCGGTGGTTTTTATTGACATTCCGGCTTTTATTCCCTATACTCGTACGCGAAGGCAAGCATAAATCTGGAAGAGCATCTTGCTGGTTTGTTTGGTGTTGTTTGAGATATAATTCCCGGCAGCAGTATGGTATTTATTACCATGCTCTTTTTTATTAGAAGACTCCTGCTGCCCCTGGCGGCTCCTGCATAACTCGTTCTATTAAATACACACTACGGATAAATGCATACTACGGAGGCTGCACATGCAGCGAATTATTTTTATTGAAAATAGTAAGCGAAGGCGGACGGTATATCTGAGGAAGATTTTCAGCCGCTTCACGCCTGCCCAGGTTCTTGTGTTTGGCTTTGCAGCCCTCATCATGATGGGGACATTCCTCTTGATGCTTCCGGTGGCGGCGCGCGATGGGCAGGCCACACCTTTGATTACCGCCTTTTTTACTGCGACCTCCGCTGTTTGCGTGACCGGGCTGGTGGTTGTGGACACCGCCACCCATTATTCCCTCTTCGGTCAGTTGGTGATCCTCGGGCTGATCCAGACAGGGGGGTTGGGTATCATGACCATGACGACCCTCTTTGCCATGCTCATAGGCAAGAAGATCAACCTCAGGGAAAGGCTTCTCATCCAGGAGGGATTGAACGCCATACGGCTGGAGGGGGTGGTCAGTTTGGTGAAGAGCATTATCAAAATGACCATTCTGATCGAGGGTACCGGTGGTCTTATCCTATCCCTGCGTTTTATCCAGGATTTCGGTTGGGCGAGGGGGATTTACTACGGATTCTTTCACGCCATTTCCGCTTTTTGCAATGCCGGTTTCGATTTGTTCGGCACGGTCTCCGGCCCCTTCTCCAGCCTGACCGCTTTTAAGGAGGATCCCGTAGTATCCCTCACCATTCCGGCGCTGATTATCCTGGGGGGACTGGGGTTTGTGGTAATCAGGGATATTGCCGCCCACCGGCGGTTTTCCAGGCTGTCCTTACACTCCAAGCTGGTCATAACCATCACCCTGGTGCTTGTTGTGGCAGCCACGGCAGTAATCTGGCTCCTGGAAAGGGATAATACCTTAAGGGGTTTAACACCCCTGGGTACGTTTCTGGCATCCTTCTTCCAGGCGGTCACTCCGCGCACCGCGGGTTACAATACGTTGAGTATCAGCAGCCTGCGCGGAGCCACCCAGTTTTTCATTGTTATACTGATGTTCATCGGAGCGTCACCAGGCAGTACCGGCGGCGGCATCAAGACGACGACCTTCGGCACCCTGCTGATTGCCACCTGGTCGGTGGTGCGGGGAGAGATTGATGTCGGGGCTTTTGAGAGGAGTATTGCCCAGGATATCATATTCAAAGCGTTGGCTATAACCATGCTTGCCGTCTCACTGATAGCAACTGTGACAATGATTCTGACAATAACCGAAAAGGCTACCTTCCTGGATATCCTCTTTGAAACAACCTCCGCTTTCGGTACCGTTGGGCTGACCACGGGTATTACGCCGGATTTGAGCGAGATCGGGCGGATTCTTATAAGCCTCACAATGTATGCGGGGCGTGTCGGCCCCCTGACACTGGCTCTGGCCATCTGGCAGCACCGGGACCAGTTGGGCTACCATTATCCGGAAGAAAAAATCATCGTCGGTTAATAAGGAGGTTCCAGATGGAAAGAAAGCAGTTTGCCGTAATCGGGGTAGGAAGGTTCGGGGGAAGTGTTGCCCGTACGCTTTCCCGGATGGGTTATGAGGTGCTGGCCGTCGATATCGATAAGAATCAGATTGAGAATATCATGCATGATGTAACACACGCCGTTCAGGTGGACGCCCTGGACTTCGAAGCCATTAAGTCGCTGGGTATCAGGAACTTTGATACGGTAATTGTGGGTATTGGTGGAAATTTACATGCCAGCATTTTGGTTACGGTGCAGTTGAAGGAACTGGGAGTGAAGCGTGTTGTCGCCAAGGCCATGGACGACCTGCACGGCAAGGTACTGGAAAAGGTAGGTGCCGACAGGGTGGTCTACCCGGAACGGGATATGGGGGTGCGTGTGGCCCATTACCTGGTTTCTACAAATCTAATCGATTATATTGACCTGTCTTCGGAATACAGCATTATTGAAATGCAGGTCCCCGAAGGGCTCATCGGTCTTTCGATGGGGGATGCTGGTCTGCGTGCCAGGTACGGTGTTACGGTACTGGCAATCCACCGGGACACAGAGGTTATTGTCTCTCCGGGTGCCGATCAGGTGCTGGAGGAGAAGGATATCCTGGTGGTGCTGGGGAGCACAGATGACATCAGCAGGCTGGAGGCTAAGAGCAGAAACAGGCGGAGCAAGCACATGGGGCACGGCAACATACACTCCGCAGGCACCGTATCAGACCGGAATTGATGAGGTGATTCTCTCCAATGCCGGACACTTTAATGTGGAGATCGATATCCCGGCACTGGAGGAGCAGTCCCGTTTGCGGCGCCTGGTAAAGAAGGATGGGGAGGAGTTTACCATGCGTGACGGATGCCGCATCTATTGCCTGGCGGAGGGGAGACTTGTTAATCTGGTCTGCGGTGAGGGGCATCGGAAGTGATGGACTTGAGCTTTGCCAACCAGGCTCTTTCCGTCGCCTGGCTGGTAGCGCAGCAGGGAAAACTCACCCCCGGTGTTTACAGGGTGCTCCGGGAGATCGAGGAAAGGGTGGCGCGCCTGAAACTGGCTGCCTATGGTATCGAAATCGAAGAACTGACCGCGGAGCAGAAGGAATATCTGGCCTCCTGGGAGGCCGGTATTCACCTATATTCACCTGCGGCTGCTTGATCTTGTTCAGGGGTTCGTTTATACTCAAAGGAAAATCCGGAGAGCAATTTTGTTAGCGCTGGGGACTGCTTTCCGCAAGTGTAACTTTTTCTTATTCTGATATATCGAGGTCTTTTCCATGTCCGAACGACAACGTGAGCTCCCGCCGCGTATTCTCGAGGCCTACATCGGAGAGTATGCTAGCGGAAAAAGTGAGAACGCCGTTAACAGGGCGTTGGAGCTTGCACGCCTGGGCCGGAGGGTTACCCTCGTCGATCTCGACCTGGTGGAACCGTGCTATACCCTGCGCCCGCTGAAGCGGCTCCTTGAGGAGCAGGGAATAGCGGTGATCGCCTGGGATACCAGGGAGATGGTGGGGCTCGGGGAGACCGGCAACCTTTTGAAGCCGGAGGCGGCCTTCTGCCTGCTCCGCCCCGGTGATGTCATCCTTGACATCGGGTACGGGGTCGCCGGGGCCAGGGTGCTCAATCTGATTGAGGGAGCAGCCGAAGAGAAGGATCTCAAGGTTTACGCCGTCATCAACATCGCCAGGCCTCTTACGGCTACGGTTCCCGATATCGTCGAGCACGTACGCTCTCTGGAGCGCGTTGACGGCCTCATCAACAATTCCCATCTTGGAGGTGAGACGGATGTGGAGATCATCCGGGAGGGTTCCCGGATCGTAACGGAGGCAGCAGCGATCCTGGGAGTCCCGGTGATCGCCACCGCGGTGATGGAAGAGCTGGCTCCGCTGGTCGGAGAAACCGACTGGTACGGGCACCCCGTGCGGGTGCTGCGGCGCTATTTGCCGCAGGCTTTCTGGTAGCGGTTTTTATTTTTGTTTTATTTTTGGCGGCATTTTTGTTTTGGAGAACAACGGGGGGTGTTTTTATGGGGATCAAGCCGATTGAAGAAGAGAGAAAGGTATTCATGACCGGTAATGAAGCAGTTGCCTGGGCCGCTCTGGCCGCCGGGGCCGACATCATGTACGGGTATCCGATCACACCGCAGAACGAGATCATGCAGTACTGGACTCGGCTGGCCCCCAGGTATAATAAAAAATTTCTGCAGACGGAGGACGAGCTGTCCGCCGGATTCACCACTGTCGGCGGGGTGCTGGCGGGGAAGAGGGCGTTTACGGCCACTGCAGGGCCGGGCAACGTCCTGATGCAGGAACCGATGTCGATGGCCGAAGCCATGCGCATTCCGACGGTTGTCGTGATCCAGCAGCGCGGCGGCCCTTCAACCGCTACCGTGATTTACTCCCAGCAGGAGGTAAACCTCACCTGTTTCGGGGGGAATGGCGAGGGGCTGCGGGTTGTCTACTCTACCTCCTCCCATCAGGAGCTCTTCGACTACACCATCAAGGCCTTCAACACCGCCTGGAAGTACCGCTTTCCCACCTTTATCCTGGCCGACGGCTACCAGGCTAAGATGCGTGAATCTCTGGTCATTTACGACCCTGAGCAGCGGGGGATCGAAATGGTTCCCGCCGAACCCTATGTCGGCAAGCCGGGCACACCGGGGGAGGACCGTCCGGCGGCGCATCTCCGCAACACCTACAACATCGAAGAAGAGCTTTTAGAGGTTCTGCGCAGGGATATCGAAGAGTATGAACGGGTGGCGCCGGAGATCGTCGAATACGAGGAATTCAACGCGGAAGGCGCCGAGATACTGTTGGTTGCCCACGGGATCGTTTTCCGTTCGGCAGCCATGGCGGCGAAGGAGCTGGCCGCTGCGGGAGAGAAGGTGGGCTACTTCCGCCCCATCACCTTAAGGCCCTTCCCCCAGGAGCAGCTGCGCCGGGCGGCCCAGGGGGCGAAAAGGCTGCTCGTGGTGGAGTCTGCCTACGGACAGCTGCTGAAAATGGTCAAAGACAACATCTACGGGCTGGACGTTCCCATTGCGGCGCTGCTGCGGCCGGGCGTTGGGATCACCCCCGAAGAGGTTAAGGCCAAATGCGAGGAGCTGCTCGGGGAAAAGGAGGGAATGGAATAAATGGAAATTGCGCCGAAAATGCCGAAGAGCTGGAATCAGGCCTCCAAGCCGCATAAATTCTGCCCAGGCTGCGGGCACGGCCTGGTGTTAAAAGCCCTCGGTCAGGTAATCGACGAACTGGGAATCCAGGACCGCATGGTTTTCGGCTGCGATATCGGCTGCTCTCTCCTCTCCTGGGATTTCTTCAACGTCGATTCTGTCCAGACGCACCACGGGAGAACCACACCGGTAATGGTCGGGATCAAGAGGGCGAACCCCGACCTGATAGTCGTCGCCTACATGGGGGACGGGGGCGGGTACGCCATCGGTTCCCAACATCTGGTAAACGCCGCTACCCGCGATGACAAGATCACGGTCATTCTGGTCAACAACACCAACTATGCCATGACCGGCGGGCAGATGGCCCCTACCACCATGCCGGGGCAGAAGACGGAGACGACCCCCTACGGCCGTAATGTGGAAGAGGCCGGTTATCCCATGATGGGGCCGGAAATGGTTGCCGCCATCTCCCATGAGGGGGCCTATGTGGCCAGGGGGAGTGTTGCCAGATTCCGTCAGCTCAAGAACTTCATCAAAAAGGCCATCGAAAACCAGATGGCAGGAAGGGGATTCTCCTTTGTCGAAGCCCTCTCCACCTGCCCGACCAACTGGCGTACCAACGCTGCCCAGACCTGGTCCTTCCTGGAGGAGCAGATGACGAAACAGTTTCCACCCGGAGAATTGAAAACCCCTGTGGTGAAGGAGGGATAGGGAATGGGCAAAACGTGGAAGATCGCGCTGGCAGGAGAAGGAGGCCAGGGCGTGCAGTCGGTGGCCATGATTTTGACCGAAGCGGCGGCACTGGAGGGGAAAGAGATCCTCTACATCCCCAACTTTGGTGTGGAGCAGAGAGGGGGGGTCTCCATCGCCTTCGTCCAGATCAGTGATGAAAAGATCGGGGCTCCGAAGTTTAAAACCGGGGATGTCGTCATTGCCCTCAGCGACCGCGCCGTCCGCCGGGTGGGGATGCACACCGGGCCGGAAACCCTCTTTATCTACGATGCCAGCATCGAGGGGGTTGAGGAGGACCTCCCCAAAAACGCCGGGAAGGTTCTGGCCATTCCCGCCCTGGAGACGGCCAATAAAGAGCTGCATCCGCGTGTATTCAACGTTCTGATCATGGGGGCCGTCATCGGGGCGACCCATGTGGTGACGCTGGAAAAGGCGAAAGAGGCCGTAGAAAAGAAGCTGGGCTACAAATTCGAGCAGAACCCCGAACTGCGGGAGCTGAACTTCCGGGCTCTGGAGAAGGGCTATCAGATGATTGCGGGAATGGGGGTATCCTGACCGATGGAAAAGAAGAAAGCGATCACCACCGAGGTCAATAAAGGGAAGGCGATCTTCTCTCTATTCCCCGGGCTCTGCAAGGGCTGCGGCCTCTGCCGGGAAAAGTGCCCGGAGAAAGCCTTGAACTGGTCGGAGAAGCTGGGGGTTTACGGGACTCCCACCGTGATTCCGGATCCCGCCCTCTGCAAGGCCTGCCGGATCTGTGAGCAGGTCTGCCCGGACTGCGCCATCGCCATTGTGCGCAAAGATGGGGATAAGGATAAGTGAAGCGGGTTGCTCCCTGGTTGAACATCATAAGAAAGGCCGGTTCGCCCGCAGGGGCAGCCGGCTTTTGTTGTGGCCGGCACTGTGGAAACCGGTAAATTACAGCGTTGGCCTTCGGATTTAGCAGGTTGAGCGTGAAAATGAAGAGAAGCGAAAAATTGAGGGATCTAAAGAGCGGTGGGAGGGATTGATCGTAAATATTTGACGGGTTTGTTTACCGTTAGAGAGTAAATAAAATTTGCCAGCTCCGAGATTGTCGGATATATTGAGATAGAAATGAATCCGGAGAAATCCGATTTTTGTGTACAGATGGTTGCGGTTGGCCCCGATTTTTTGGGTTTTTTAGGTGAAGGGAGAAGGTTTTCATGAGAGTGATTGTCGTCGGTGCAGGGAAGGTGGGTTTCAATATCGCCCAGATCCTTTCCAGGGAAGGGCACGATGTGGTGTTGATAGAGAAAGACGAGGAAAGAATTCAGGTTGTCCAGGAACACCTGGATATTCAAACGATCTGCGGGAGCGGTGCCAGCTGCGCCACCCTCGAAGAGGCTGGGGTGCGGGAGGCGGACATGTTCGTGGCGGTGACGGAGTCGGATGAGTTGAACCTCGTGGCCTGCATCATGGCCAAACAGTACGGCGTGCCGAAAACCATCGCCCGTGCCCGCAACCCGGAGTACGTGGAGAGCAGCCGACAGATTTCCTATGCAAAAATGGGAATTGATTTGTTAATCAACCCGGAAAGGGTTACTGCCCTGGAGATCGTCAAACTGCTGGAAAACCCGCAGGCCAGAGATGTCGAATTCTATGCCGACGGCAAGATCCAGCTGGAAGAGCTGGAAATCAGGGACGACCTTCCCCTTGCTTCCCGGCAAATCCATCAGTTAAAAAACCTTGGCCAGTTTCTGATCGTCGCCATCATCCGCGAAGGCCGCCTGATCATTCCAGGGGGAGATGATTACCTCCGGCCGCGCGACCGGGTTTATATCATCGCCCGGACCAGCGAAATGCCTCGGCTGGAAAGGCATTTTGCCTGCAGGCAGGTGAGAATCGAGGACGTGGTCATCCTGGGCGGGGGGAGAATCGGTTATTACCTGGCCCAGCAGCTGGAGAGGAAAAACTATAACATCAAGGTTATCGAAAAGGATCATAAAAAGTGCAAATCCCTGGCCGCCCGTCTGAAGAAAACCCTGGTCATCAACGGTGATGCTGTCGATACCGATCTGCTTCTGGAAGAGAACATCGGTCAGGCGGACGCCTTTATTGCGGTCACAGGTGATGACAAGCTCAACCTGCTGGTTGCCTTGATGGCCAAGAGCCTGGGGGCCAAAAGGACCGTCGTCCAGGTCCGGCGCTCCGATCTGATCCCTCTCCTGGAGCACGTCGATGTTGATACGGTAGTCAGCCCGAGGATCCTGACCGCCGGGGCAATCCTGCGTTTTGTCAGGAAGGGGGAGGTGGCTTCGGTGACCGTGCTCGAGGACAGCCGGGCCGAGGTTATCGAGCTGACGGTCCCGGCGTCTGCCCCCGTCGTCAACCGGAGGCTGAAGGAGGTCAAACTGCCGAAGGGGACGCTGATCGGCGCCATCGTCCGTGGCGGGCAGGCCATCATCCCCGGGGGGGATGACCAGGTCAACGGCGGGGACCGGGTGCTGGTCTTCTCCATCCCGGAAAACATCCCGAAGGTGGAGCACTTCTTTGGGGCGCAGGGGAAGGGTGCCGCAAGGTGAACATCCGTCTCGTCGCCCACCTGTTGGGGAGGAGCCTGGTCTTCCTTGGCCTCATGATGGTCTTTCCTCTGTTATGGGCGGTTTATTACCAGGGGCCGGATCGGGCGGCGCTACTTTCTTCCGCTGTCATCACCCTGGCCAGCGGCCTGGCCGTTGCGCTGTTGGTGCCCCCGAGAGGGGACATCCGCTATCGCGAGGGGTTTGCCATCGTCACCTTTGGCTGGCTGCTGGTTTCCCTTTACGGAGCGCTTCCCTACCTGTTGTGCGGGGTCTGCAGCGGTTTTCCGGATGCCTTTTTTGAGTCGATGTCCGGGTTTACCACAACGGGGGCAAGCATCCTGACCGATGTGGAGGCGGTACCGAAGGGAATCCTGTTCTGGCGCAGCCTCACCCAATGGCTGGGCGGGATGGGGATCATCGTTTTCCTGGTGGCCTTTCTGTCCCACGTGGGGGTCGGCGCCAACCAGCTGTTCCGGGCGGAGGTCCCCGGGCCGGTGGCGGACAAAATCAAGCCCCGGGTCAGTGAGGCGGCGAAAATCCTGTGGCTCATCTATCTTTTCCTGACCGTTCTGGAAACGGCGCTGCTGTGGTTTTTCGGGATGCCGTTGTTCGACGCTTTGTGCCATGCTTTCACAACGATATCCACCGGCGGGTACAGCCCCAGGAATGCCAGCATCGGCTATTACGACAGCGCTGCCATTCAGTGGGTAATCACAATTTTCATGTTCCTCTCCGGCACCAACTTCGCCCTTTACTACCAGGCCCTGCGCGGCCGTAGTTTGAAGGCCTTCTGGCGCAGCGACGAATTCCGCTGCTATTTCAGCGTCGTCCTGCTCGCCACCCTGATAACCGCAGTAAGCATCCGCTCCCTGTTCCCTGGCGGGGAGGCGCTGGTGCGGGCGGCGGCCTTTCAGGTGGTCTCCGTCATCACCACCACCGGTTTTGCCACCGCCGATTTCAGCCTGTGGTCGCCGGTAGCGCAGGCAGTTCTGGTGAGCCTGATGTTTATCGGGGGGTGTTCGGGATCAACCGGAGGCTCTGTTAAAGTCGGGCGGGTCCTGATCCTGCTGCGGCAGGGCATGCTGGAACTCAAAAGGCTGATCCATCCGCGGGCGGTTCTTTCCCTCAAGATCGACGGCAAAAACATCTCCAAGGATCTGGTTGTCAACAGCCTGGAGTTTTTCTTCCTTTATCTGGCCATTGCAGGTGTGGCCACCATCATCATGGCCGCTACGGGTCTGGACCTGGTCAGCGCTTTCACCTCTGTTGCTGCTACCCTGGGCAATGTCGGCCCGGGATTGGGCAGCGTCGGGCCTGCCGGCAATTATGCGGCGGTTTCAGCTTTCGGCAAGGTGTTCCTCAGCATCCTGATGCTGCTCGGCCGCCTGGAGATCTTTACCGTGCTGGTGCTGCTGTCGCCGGGTTTCTGGAAAAGGTAACCGGCTGGTCCGGGGAGAGGTGATTCCGATGGCGGAGAAGCGCAACGCAGCGGTCGACTCCTTGAAGGGAGCGGCGATTCTGACCGTTGTTTTGATCCATGTCTTTCGGGACGGCGGGGCCGGTGTCTTGATCGGGGAAATCGGGAGGTGGGCGGTGCCGGCCTTTTTTATGGTCCAGGGATACTATTTGAGGGGCAGTGTTCTCAAACGGTGGCCGGTTTACTCCCTGAAGAGGTTGGGGCGCGTCTATCTGCCCTTTCTGGCCTGGTCGGCAGGATACGGCATCTATTTTTGGCTTGTTGACCGGAGAGCCTTTACATTGTCCGATGTGCTTCTGGGGGAAACGGCAGTCCACCTCTATTTCGTCATCTATTACATGCTGTTCGCCCTGCTGCTGCCCTTCTTGTATCTGCTGCCGCAGAGGCTCAGGCGCTGCTGTTACTGGGTGATGATTTTCAGCAATTTCGGAATTTGTTCCGCCCTGGAACTGCAGCGCTCTTACGGCATCCATCTCTTTTCCTACAGCGGGATCAATCCTGTCAAGTGGTGGGGGTTTGTGGCGCTGGGGATGCTCGCGGGAGAGCAGCGGGAGGTGCTGGCCGGCCTCATCAAACGGAAGCGCCGGGCTGTCATCTTGATCTCGGCCGGTCTGGCGGCGGCCGGTACGGCTCTCCCTTTTTTGATGGGAACTGTCGGTTATATGTACAACAGGTCGAGCCTTTTTCCCCTGGCCTTTGGCTGCACGGCCGGCCTTTTAGCCCTTTTCGATCGAGAAGGGGTACCCGGTAGGGATTTTCTGGCCTTCCTGGGAAGAAGAAGCTTCAGCATTTATTTGTCTCATTTTCTGGTAGTGCATTATTGCAAATACGTTCTGGGGTTCGACCTGCTCTGGGCGGTCGCCGTTCTGGCGCTGGCCGTTTCCCTTCTTACCACCGCTGTGGCCGGTAAAGTCTGTGAACGGCTTCGCCCCCTACCTGCCGGAGAGGGATGACCCCGCAGGCAGGTCCCCCCAAGGCGAAAAATTATTTTAATATTTGATTGTTTTTGGATCGGAAAGGAATATGAGGAAATATGACGAATATTATCCAGAGAAGGACCGTGGTCGCAGTAATCGGAGAAAAGGGTTCCGCAAATCCCGTGATTTGAGGCCGCTCGGAGGAGGCTGCCCGGTCAGTGCAGTTCATCTGTATTTGGGATCTGGGGCCTGATCGTCAAAAATTAAAGAGAAGATTCAGCGGGGGGGGAGATGGGCGAAGTGGGGAGGGAAGTGTACGTTTGCTACGCCTGCCGGAGCCGCCCTGCCAGGGCCAGAAGCATTGGGGGGACCAGGTACTTCCTTTGTGATGAATGCTACGAACTCCACAAGAGGGCGAACCGCCAGATGATGGAGTATCTGAACCAAAGGCGCTCTTCGTTCCGGAGGGGCACTTGTTCAGGCTTTGAAGAAGTGAGCGGGAAGCGGGATCCTTTCTTCTAAATCCCGTTTTCGAGCCGGAAAACGGCAGAAGAGAAAGTGGCCGGTGGGGATTGGATAGGCCGTCTTTGCGTATAATAGTAATGGATCCGGGTGCAGGAGGAGAGGAAAAGTGGTCGGCAGCAGAAGACGACCGGCTACCGATAAGAAAGGGATTTTGCTCCCCGTTTGCGTGGTTTGCGACCAAACCCCTCCTTTGGGTATCGCAGGGGGGATTCTGGTTTCTGGCCACTTTCTCTGCACCCGGTGCGAAGAGGAGATCGTGCGCGCCCGGGTGGGTGACAGCGGGTATTGCCAGATCAAGGAGAAGATCAAAAAGATCTGGAGATGTTGAGGGTGGGAAAAGAGCCGTCGAGCCGGTCGAAGGAAAGCCGTACCGCCGACCGTTAGAGCGGCGGCCTCTGGCGCAGGAGAGCCGGGGAACGGGCGTTTGGGAAGCGCGCCGCAACCCCCGGCGTTTTTTGTTGTCGGCTTCCTCTGCCGGCCGTTTCTGGGGTATGCTAAAATAGATGATGACAGGCGGATGATTCTCTTGGTCGTTGGGAAGGGGCGAGAAGGTGAGGCGGCGAGGCTGCGCAGCCTTCCGGAGGGGGTAGGCGGGCGTTGTTCGCTAAAGGAAAGAATTGGTTTGCCGGGAAAGCCCCCCTTCTTGAGGGGCTGCTGGGGCACGCTGCAAAAGGGTATTGCGGTTTTCACACGCCGGGGCACAAGCAGGGGCGGGGCGCCTGGCCGCCCTGGCGCCAGCTGCTGGGGGAGCAGGTTTTCCGCCTCGACCTGACCGAGCTCCCGGGGCTGGACAACATCCACGATCCGGAGGGGATCATCAAGGAGGCAGAGGAGGCGGCGGCCGGCCTGTTCGGGGCGGCGGAGACCTTTTTTTTGGTCAACGGCGCTACCGCCGGGATCCTGGCGGTGATTCTCGCCCATGCCCGGCCGGGCATGAGGGTGATCCTGCCGCGGGTAAGCCACCAGGCGGTGCTTCACTCCCTCATTCTCAGCGGGGCGCAGCCGGTCTACCTGCCCGTTCGCTCCCATCCAGAGCTGGGGTTGACCGGAATGGCGACCACCTCCTCCCTCCGGGAGGCCCTGGTTTCCTGCCCCCCCGGAGAAGCCCTGGTGGTCCTTCTCCACCCCAACTATTACGGCCTGGCGGGGGAGATTCTCCGGCAGGTGCGGCTGGCTCACGAGAAGGGGTGCCTGGTGCTGGTGGATGAGGCCCACGGAGCGCACTTTTGTGCGGATCCCCTTTTCCCCCTGCCGTCCCTGCGGGCGGGAGCGGATTTTGTTGTCCAGGGGGCGCATAAGGTGCTGGGGGCCTTCACCCAGGCCGCCTTTCTCCACTGGCGGGGGGAACGGGGGGACGTCCAGAGGGTGCGGGATGCTTTGGGGATGGTGCAGTCGAGCAGCCCCTCCTACCTCCTGATGGCGTCCCTGGATGTCGCCCGCCTTCAGTGCCAGCAGGAGAAAAGGGGCTGGGGAGAGGTGGCCGTGCTGGCGCGGGACCTGCGCCGCCGCATATCCAGCCTCCCCGGCCTCCTCGCTCCCGGCGAGGAGATGCTGGAGGTGCCGGGGGTGGCGGCATGGGACCCCACCCGTCTGGTGGTGAATGTGAGGGGGCTGGGGATCACGGGGTTTGAGGCCGCGGAATGGCTGCGCCGGGAGCGGCGCCTGCTCGTGGAGATGGCCGACTTTCAGAACCTCGTTTTCATCCTGGGGCCGGCGGACGGCGGCGCCGCCGAGAAGCTCCTCGAGGCGCTGGCGGCCCTGGCGGGATCCTTTGGCAACGGGAGCTGCAGGAGCGGGCGTTACCCCGATCCCCTGGAGCTCCCCCTGCCGGAGCAGAAGATGACGCCGCGAGAGGCCTTTTTCGCCCCCTGGCTCCCGGTCCCCCGGAAGGAGGCCCGGGGCCTTGTGGCGGCCGAGGTGATCGCTCCTTATCCGCCGGGGGTACCGGTCCTCTGCCCGGGAGAGGTGATTACTCCGGAGCTGACGGAGTTCCTGGAGGAGTGGGAAGCGGCGGGAGGCACCTGGCCCGGGAGGAGCCGGGGTTTCATTAAGGTCGTTGCGGGGAGTTGAGGAGTTGGAGGGGAAGCTGATCACATTGGAGGGGCCGGACGGAGCGGGCAAGTCAACACAGGTGAGCCTTCTGGCGTCCGCCCTGAAGGCCCGGGGATACCCCGTTTTGGTGACGAGGGAGCCGGGGGGGACGCGCCTCGGTGAGGAAATCCGCGGCCTTTTGCTGAACCCCCTTTACGGGGAGATGAACCATGTAACGGAAGCCCTGCTCTATGCCGGGGCACGGGCGCAGCTGGTCGGTGAGGTGATCCTTCCGGCCCTGGCAGCGGGGATGACCGTTCTCTGCGACCGTTTTGTGGATTCCAGCCTGGCCTACCAGGGGTACGGCCGCGGCCTGGATTTGGGGATGTTGAGGGCGATCAACGGGTTCGCCTTGAAGCAGCTGGGCAGCTTTTTGACCATTTTGCTCGATCTCCCTCCTGAGGAGGGGCTGCGGCGGGCGGCGGCGGGCCGCCGTGGGGACAGGCTGGAGCAGGAGGATCTGGATTTTCACAGGAGGGTGCGGGATGGGTATCTCGCCCTGGCGGCCTCCAACCCGGAAAGGATCGTGGTGGTGGCAGCCGCCGCACCGGTGGCGGCCGTCCAGGAGAGCGTCCTCAGGCATGCCCTGGCTTATCTCGAGGGGAAGAGAAAGGGGGCTTCTTTCTGAGCGGGATTGGGGAAGCCGGCCGGCAGAAAGGGGAGCGAGATCCTGCTGCCCGGCAGCTGCGGCAGGACTTAAGCTGCGGGAGCGTTGCTCACGCCTATCTCCTGGCCGGGCGCGCTGCGAATAAGAAGAAGCGGGTGATACCGGCTTTCGTGCAGGCCCTTCTCTGCACGGCTCCCGAGGGAGGGGTGCCGTGTGGAGGCTGTGCCTCCTGCAGGGCCTGGGAGCGTCGGGCGCATCCGGATTACCACTGCCTGGAGCCGGTGGGCGCATCTCTGAAAGTCGAGCAGGTCCGGCAGTGGCAGCCTTTCTTTCGTTACCGCCCTCAGCTCGGCAGGCACCGGGTCTTTCACATCAACCGCCCGGAACTGCTGACACCTGCGGCGGCCAACAGCCTCCTCAAGATCCTGGAGGAACCCTTGGGATCGGCGGTTTTCCTGCTGGTGACCGAAGATGAGCGGGGCGTTCTGCCGACCGTTGTTTCCCGCTGCCGGGTGGTCTTCTTCCATCCGGAAGAGCCGGGGGATGTCGTGCGGCTGCCGGAGGGAGTCCTGGACGCGGAGAAGGCGGAGGCAATAGGAAGAATCCTCCGGCAGGGTACCCCTGCCGAGCTGTTGCGGGAGGCGCGCCAGCTGGAATTGGACAGAGCCGGGGCGCAGGCCCTGCTGGACTACCTGCTTAGGGAATTCGAACAGGAGTACCGCCGCCTGCGCCGCTGCCTGCAGGACGGCCGCGGGGATGCAGAATGGCTCGGCAGGGTTGCCGGCTGTCTGCAGCTGCTCTTAAGAGGCAGCAAGCTGTTGGATGAAAACATTTCCGTGCCCTTGCTGTTGCCTCTGTTCTTATATAAAATCCAGAGGAGAATGCACGGGCTAGAATAGAAGCGGGGAAAACCCGGGAAAGCGGGGATTCGATTGATGGACGGTAATGAAAAGTTAAGTGAAGAGACACAGGCCGCCCCGGGGGAGCAGAATGCGCCCTGTGAGGCTGAGGGCGGGTCAGTAACCGTTGTCGGGGTCAGATTTCGCAAGGCGGGTAGGGTTTATTATTTCAAGCCGGGGGAGGAGGATCTCCAGCCTGGGGACAGGGTGATCGTGGAGACGGTCAGGGGGATCGAATCCGGAACCGTCGTCATGGGGCCTCAGGAACTGCCCCTGGATGAGGTGGTGGTTCCTCTGCGCGAGGTGATCCGCAAAGCCACGCCGGAGGATATCGCCGTTGTCGCCGAGAACGAAAGGCGCGCCCGGGAGGCTTTTGCCATCTGCGAGCAGAAAATAGCCGAGCACGGTCTGCCCATGAAGCTCGTCGACGTGGAGTTCACCTTCGATGTGGGTAAGATTCTTTTCTACTTCACCGCCGAAGGGAGGGTGGACTTCCGGGAGCTGGTCAAGGACCTGGCCGCCATCTTCAGGACGCGGATCGAGCTCCGCCAGATTGGAGTCAGGGATGAGGCCAAGCTGCTGGGGGGGATCGGCCCCTGCGGCAGGGAGCTCTGCTGCAGCACCTGGCTGGGGGATTTTGAGCCGGTTTCCATCCGCATGGCCAAAGGGCAGAACCTCTCCCTGAATCCGACCAAGATCAGCGGCATCTGCGGCAGGTTGATGTGCTGCCTGAAATTCGAGAACGAGTGCTACAACTGCGTGCGCCAGGAGCAGGCGGCGGAAGCGGAAGAGAGCGCCTGCGGTGAGGCCGCTGGGGAAGAAGAGAGCCCATCCGGCGGCGGGGAAGAAGGGACTGCCGAAGGGGAGAATGGCGGGAATGGGTGAGCTCTACCTCTGCGCCACCCCTTTAGGCAACCTGGAGGACATCACTCTGCGCGCCCTGCGGGTGCTGGCCGAGGTCGACCTGATCGCCGCAGAGGATACCAGGCATACCCGGAAGCTGCTTGCCCATTATAAGATCGCCACGCCGACGACCAGTTATCACGAGCACAATGAGCGGGAGAAGCTGCCCTTTCTGCTTTCCGAGCTCTCCCGAGGGAAGTCCGTGGCCCTGGTGAGCGACGCCGGAACTCCGGCGATCTCCGATCCGGGCAGCCTCCTGGTGCGGCGGGCGCTGGAAGAGGGGCATCAGGTTACGGTGGTGCCGGGCGCTTCGGCGGTGATTTCCGCTCTGGTCGTTTCGGGAATGCCCGCCTACCCCTTTTACTTTTACGGTTTTCTGCCGCGCAAAAAGGGGGAGCGGCGGGAGCTCCTGCAGGAGCTGGAGGGGAACGCCTGGACGGGGGTGTTTTACGAGGCGCCTCACCGCCTCCGGGAGACCCTGACGGATTTTGTCGAGGTCTGGGGGGAGGGGCGCCGGGTGGCGGTGGTGAGGGAGCTCACCAAGCAGTTCGAGGAGGTCTTTCGGGGTTCCTTCGCCGAGGCGAGGGAGCACTACATGAGGCAGGAGCCGCGGGGTGAGATCACCCTGGTCGTCGAGGGGAAGCGGGGGGAAGGGACCGGCCTTCCCCGCCAAAATGCCGCAGAAATCCGGGAGGCGGTGGCTGCCCTCATGGCGGCGGGTGCGGACCTCCACGACGCCTGCAAGGCGGTAGGGCGCGCCCTGAAGATCGGCAAAAGCGAGGTCTACCGCGCCTTTCACGAATAGGAAAAAGAAAACCCCCTGCAGGGGGTTGCTGTTATAAAGCCTGTCTTTTCGCAAGGGATGAACAGCACGGCCTTTCTTTCCCGAAGGGCTGCTGGTGAGGTTGTCCCTTGCAGGGTTATGAAATGATGGCAGGCGGAAAGCTAGACGGCCTCGCGGGCCATCTCCCGGGCCATGGCCTTGGCGCACTCCTCGCAGACGTTTTTGCCCCGGAAGTGGGTGATGTTGTCCGCGTTGCCGCAAAAGATGCATGCCGGCTCGTACTTCTTGAGGATGATCTTTTCCTGGTCGACGTAGATCTCCAGAGCATCCTTTTCGGCGATTCCCAGGGTGCGGCGCAGCTCGATGGGAATGACTACTCTCCCGAGCTCGTCCACTTTTCTGACGACACCAGTTGACTTCATTCCTTTCCCCCTCTCCCTTATTATTTCGACAAGATTCGCTAAGTAAAGCATACCATCTCTTCCATTAACAGTCAACATCCTTTTTGCTAAAAATTTTTATTTTTTATGGATATTTATCAAAAATGGCTAAACAAGTATTTTTTTTGGTATAATTAATCTTTGAATAAAGAAATCACTTTGGCAATGAAAGGAGCTAAAGCCCTGGCGGGAGGGACGGTCTGCCGGGCGTTGTCATGAGTGAACGTTCTTTTTATGTAACGACTCCCATTTATTATCCCAGCGACAGGCTGCACATCGGCCACGCCTACACCACCGTGGCGGCTGACTGCCTTGCCCGCTACAAGCGGATGCGCGGCTATGACGTCTTTTTTTTGACGGGTTCTGACGAACACGGCCAGAAGATCGAGCGCAAAGCCGCAGAAAAGGGCACCGATCCCCAATCTTATGTCGACCGGATCGTCGCCTCCTTTAAGGAGCTGTGGAAGAGCCTCAAGGTCTCCAACGACGACTTCATCCGCACCACTGAACCCCGCCATCAGAAGGCGGTGCAGGCCATCTTCCAGAAGCTCTACGAGCAGGGGGACATCTACAAGTCCTACTATGAGGGGTTGTACTGCACCCCCTGTGAGGCCTTCTGGCTGGAGCGCCAGCTTGTCGACGGCAACTGCCCGGACTGCGGGCGGCCGGTGGAGCCCATGAGGGAGGAGAGCTACTTCTTCCGCCTCTCCAAGTATCAGGACAGGCTGTTGCGCTATATCGAGGAGAACCCCGATTTCATCCAGCCGGCTGCGCGGCGCAATGAGATGATCAACTTTATCAAGCAGGGGCTGGATGACCTCTGCGTCACCAGAACGACCTTCAACTGGGGGGTGCCTGTTCCCTTTGCCCCCGGGCATGTGGTCTACGTCTGGTTCGACGCTTTGGTCAATTACCTCTCCGCCCTGGGCTGGCAGGACGGGGATGAGCGCTTCGAAAAGTACTGGCCGCACGCCGTTCACCTGGTGGGGAAGGATATCGTGCGCTTCCATACGGTGATCTGGCCGATCATCCTGATGGCGGCGGGGATTGAGCTGCCGAGGGCGGTCTTCGGGCACGGCTGGATGCTCCTGGAGGGTGGGAAGATGTCCAAGTCGAAGGGCAATGTGGTCGATCCCCTCGTTCTCATCGACCGCTACGGCGTCGATGCAGTTCGCTATTACCTGCTCCGGGAGCTTCCCTACGGAGGGGACGGATATTACAGCGAGGAAAACCTCATCAACAGGATCAACACCGACCTGGCCAACGACCTGGGGAACCTGATCAGCCGCACTCTGGGGATGGTCAAGAAGTACCGGGGGGGGGTGCTGCCCGCACCCGGCGGCCTGGAGGGGCCCGACAGCGACCTGATCGCCTGTGCGGCGGAGTCCAAGAGGGAGCTGGAGCGGCAGCTGGAGCGCTTCGACTTCAGCAGCGCCCTGGCCGCCATCTGGCAGCTGGTGCGCCGCGCCAACCGCTATGTGGATGAGACGACCCCCTGGAATCTGGTGCGGGATCCCGGGCAGCAGGAGCGGCTGGGAACGGTTCTCTACAATTTGAGTGAGGCCGTGCGCCATCTTGCAGTCTGGTGCACACCCTTCATGCCGGTATTCCCGGAGCGCGTCTTCGAGCAGTTCGGGATCGGCGATCGGAAGGACCTGCAGACCTGGGAGAGCACCGCCAGCTGGGGGCTGCTGCCCGCCGGCCTTAATGTGCGGCCTGGTCCGGGGCTCTTTCCGCGCATCCAGGAGCAGCAGGAGGAGAGGGCGGTCGAGGTCGCCGTCAGCGAGCCGGAAGCGGCGCAGGGGGATAAGGCCGGGAAGGAAAAGGAGAAACCCGGGGGAGACGGGACCGCCGCTGAGCAGATCACCATTGAGGATTTCGCCAGGTGCGATCTCCGGGTGGCCCTGGTCCGGAGTGCCGAAAGGATCAAAGGTGCCGATCGCCTCTTGAAGCTGGAGGTCGATCTGGGAACGGAGACGAGGACGGTGGTCGCCGGGATCGCCCAGCACTATACCCCGGAAGAGCTGGTCGGCAAGCGGGTGATCGTCGTGGCCAACCTCGCTCCGGCGCGGCTGCGCGGGGTGACCTCCAACGGGATGATTCTGGCGGCGGGCGAGGGGGAGAGCCTGGGCCTGATCACGGTGGAGCGGGAGATCCCCCCCGGAGCCCGGGTCAAATAAAAAGAGGTTTCCTCAGGACGATTGGGCGGGAGACCCTCCCTGTCCTGTGGAATCCCTGAGCGCCGTTTGCTGAAAGGTTCGGGGCGGCCATGGAATCCCTGGAGGCCGCGGTGAGGTGAAGGCTTTCCGGATAGGGGAGCGGGGCTAAAAGCCCTGCTCTTTTAGTTTTGTTTGGGGGGACGAGGTATGAAGTTGTTCTTTAAGGGCTTTGGCTGCTGTTTTCCAGACGGCGAGGAGGAGGGATGGCGATATGGCAGGCAGCAGGTTGGAAATAATCGATACTCATGCCCATCTTGATGACGCTAAGTTCGCCGGAGACCTGGATGGTGTTCTCTCCCGGGCGCGGGAGGCGGGGGTTTTCAGGATCATCTGCGTGGGGAGCGACCTCACCTCCTCCCGGCATGCGGTGGCTCTGGCGCAGGAGCGCGAGGGGCTCTATGCAGCGGTGGGTGTGCACCCCCATGATGCCGCAGGGGTGCAGCCGCGCACCTGGGACGGGCTGCGCCTCCTTGCCTCTCAGGAACGGGTTGTTGCCTGGGGGGAGATCGGTCTGGATTTTCACTACAATTTTTCACCGCCGGAAAAGCAGGAGGAGGTCTTCCGCCGGCAGCTGGAAATTGCCGGGGAGATCGGCCTGCCGGTCATCGTCCACGACCGGGATGCCCACCGGGAGACGCTGGAAATATTGAAGGATTACCCCGGCCTCCCCGGGGTGGTCTTCCACTGCTTCTCCGGTGATGCCGGCATTGCCGAAGAGTGCTTAGCGAGGGGCTATTATTTTGGGATAGGGGGAACGCTCACCTACCCGAAAAACGGGAAGCTCCGGGAGGTGGTCAGAATGCTCCCCCTGGAGCGGATCTTCCTGGAAACGGACTGCCCTTATCTGCCCCCCCAGCCCTGGCGGGGTAAGCGCAACGAGCCCGGCTACCTCCCGGCAGTTGTGGAGGAGATCTCCAGGGTTAAGGGGGTTTCCCCCGAGGTTGTGGCAGGTACGACGACTATGGCTGCGGCGAGGTTCTTCCGGCTGGTTGACCACCGGTAGGCACAACACCAGCACCAGGCATGCTCCATTAGAGGATGAGAAAACACCGGCGGGTCAGGCGGCGAGCCGCCTTTGGAAGGCCGGGTAAAAGGGCCGGCGAACCGCCCTCCTGTCCGGCCGAAGGAGCGGGAGCCGGGCGGAGGAACGGCGGGCAACTGAGGATGACCGGCTGACCGGCTCCTGCAGGCCTCCAGCATCTGGTCACCTGCCTCTGAGAGGGTTCTCCCGGCGGCTCTTTTGATTAACCCGCGCTCATTTGGGAAATAATGGTCACAAAACCGCTTCTCAAACAGGGGAGGGGTTGTTGTGACCTTAGAGGAATTCATCGATTTCGGTTATGTCAGGAAGAGGAAGAGGAGGTTTGGGTGGCGCAGGCATGCCGCTGCAGTGCTCGCCCTGGTGTTCCTCTTTCTCGGGGCAGGACGGCTGGGCCTGGTGCCGCGGGCGGCCTACGGGGCGATGTGGCAGGGCTTCAGGACCGAGCCCGCGTCCTCCGAAGGCAAGAAAGCTGTTCAAATTGCCGTTGGTTACAGGAAGGGGAGCGGTTTTTTCCTGCAGGCCTTCGAGGATACCCCGGTCAGGGTCCATGTCGACGGGACGACCGTAATTACCCGGGCCAACCTGCCGCCCCTGGAAGATATTTTGCAGAACGCAGGGGTGGAGCTGGGGGCGAATGACCGGGCGGAGGCCAGGATCGCCACCGGGGAGGGTAAGATCCCGGAGATCGAAGTGATCCGGGTGCGCAACAGGATCGTCACCGAGAAGGAGCCGATCCCCTATCCGGTTAAGAAGGTTCGTGACCCCCGCCTGGAGGTGGGGAAGACCCGCCTCTGTGCCGCAGGTCGGGAAGGAATTCTTCTCCAGAAGTTTGAGATCACCACTGAAAACGGGGTGGTCGTCGAGAAAAGGGCACTGGGCAGCGAAGTGCTGCGGGAACCGGAACCGAGGGTGATCGCTTACGGAACAAAGCCTCCCCAGGGGGTTGAAAGGGTCGCCTCCCGCGGCGCTCCTCCTGAGGGCGCGCGCCGCGTTCTGCAGATGGTGGCCACTGCCTATACCCACACCGGCCGGCCTACGGCATCCGGCGTCATGCCCTATGTGGGCGGGGTTGCCGTCGACCCCAGGGTCATTCCCCTGGGGACGAGGCTTTACGTAGAGGGATACGGCCTCGCCAGGGCGGTGGACACCGGGGGGCTGATTAAGGGAAACCGGATTGACGTTTTTCTGGAAACCGCTGAGGAGTGTTACGCCTGGGGGAAGCGCACCGTGAACGTCTATATCCTGGACTGAGGGCTTAAAGCTGAGGCCCTTTTGACAACACCGGGCGCTTCCATGGGTAAAAGAGCTTTGCCGGAGTGGCCGCCCTCAAAGGGATCCGAAAAAGGCCTCAGTCTCAAGTAACTGCATCAAAGGCCGGGGGATAACGCCGAAGCCCCCGGTTTTTCATTTTTTGGTGAGGTCAGCATTATTTTCTTTCGGCAGTGTCTTAGTCGGGAAGAGGAATCCGGCGCCCGGTGTCTAATATTATAAAGGCTGTTATGTTTCGCTTTTCCAGACAACTCATATATAATCATAAGATGGCTGGCTATTTATGGTGTTGCCCGGTTAAGGGGGGAGAGCCAAGTGAGCGGAGCGGAGATCAAAAGCCGGTTGCGCCTTCCCGCCCGTTGTGCCCTGGTTGCCGCCGTTACGGGGTTTCTGGTGTGGGCGTCCGTCGCCGGTGCCCGGCAGGAAATTAGGATCGTTGTGGACGGGAAGGAGGTGCGGCATCACACCCTGCAGCGCACAGTAGGGGCCGCCCTCGGTGAAGCGGGAATTGAGTTAGGGCAGTGGGACAGGGTGGTACCGGGAACCGCAGCAGCGGTGAAGAACGGTCTGACGGTTACCGTGGAGCGCGCCTTCCCGGTGCGCCTCGTTGCCGACGGCAGGACGCAGACCCTTTGGACCACCCGGACTTCCGTCCGGCAGCTGCTTGAGAGGGCTTCTTTGGAGCTAGGAGAGCACGACCGCCTTAATCTTCCGCTGCAGGCGGTGGTGAGCCGCAGCTGTGAGATCAGGGTGAGGCGGATTCAGGAGAAGACGGTGCGGGAAAGGTACAGCATACCCGCTCCGGTGGAAAGAAGGCCTGACGGCTCTCTCCTTCGAGGGCAGCAGCGCCTTGTCAGAGAGGGCACCCCGGGGGAGGGAGAACGCCTGGTCAAGGTCGTCCTTGAAGACGGGAAGGTCGTTTCCAGGCAGACTCTTTCCGAACGGGTGGTATGGCCCCCCGTCAGCAGGGTTCTCGCCTACGGCACGCTGAACACCGTTTCCCGCGGCGGGCAGATCCTGCGTTTTCGGAAGGCCCTGGAGGTCAGAGCTACGGCTTACAGCGCGGCGGCTGGCAGCCGCACGGCGACGGGGCACCCCGTCGGCCGGGGTGTGGTTGCGGTCGATCCCCAGGTGATCCCTTTGGGTTCCCGCCTGTTCGTCGAGGGGTATGGCTACGGTACCGCCCTCGATAAAGGGAGCGCCATCAGGGGCAACAGGATCGACGTGTTCTTTCCCACGGAAGCCGAGTGCCGCCGCTGGGGGGTGCGTTATGTGAAGGTTTACGTCCTGGAGTGAGGGTACCTTTTCGCCTGCTTTCCTGCCCGAGAGTTGGCGGCCGGCGCTGCGAAGGCGATCCCCGGCCTCTTCTTTTTTCCGGCTGCGGACGCTCCTGAATTCTCCGCCCAGATTGGAGGGGGATATCCTTTTTGTAGTATAATAACGGATGATGGGAGGCGAACGGATGGTTGTGGCGGCGTCACCGACGGCTCTGCGGGCGCTCCTGAAGCGCTACGGATTGGAGCCTAAAAAGGGATTGGGGCAGCACTTCCTCTGGCAGGCCCGGCTGGTCGAGCGCATTGCCGATGCTGCGGAGCTGACGGAGAAGGATCTCGTCCTGGAGATCGGCCCGGGAACGGGGAATCTCACCGCTGCCCTGGCGCGCCGGGCGGGGATGGTGGTGGCGGTGGAGATCGACCGTTCGCTGTTCCCTCTGCTGAAAGAAACCCTGGCGGGGTTGGAGAACGTCCGCCTGGTGGCGGGGGACGCCAGAAGCGTAGATTACCGGGAGCTGCTGGAGAGCTGCGCCCCCGGCTTCACAGGGCCCTGCAAGGTGTTGGGGAATCTCCCCTACTACATCACCAGCCCGCTGATCATGCGTCTGCTCGGCCAGGGGTTCCGCAAGGAACTCCTGGTTTTTATGGTGCAGAAGGAGGTCGCCGATCGGATTGCCGCCTCGCCAGGAGGGAAGGAGTACGGCTCCCTGTCGGTTGCCGTCCAGTACTACGCGGAGCCGGAGGTTTTGTTTCGCGTGCCCCCCGACGCCTTCTTCCCTCCGCCGGACGTGGCCTCTGCCGTTGTCAGGCTGCGCTGCCGTTCCCGGCCGGCGGTGGAGGTGCGAGATGAAGGCCTTTTTTTTGAGGTGGTGCATGCCGCCTTCCGCTACCGCCGCAAGACCATCAAAAACGCCCTGCGGGAAGCCGGCCTGCTGGTTCCGGAGCGGGAAAGCCGCTTCTTTGCGGAGGTGAGGATCGATCCCGGACGCCGCGGTGAGACCTTCGGTTTAAAGGAGTTTGCCCTGATGGCGGATACCTTATTCGAGATGAGGGAAAGGAAGGAGCAGTAATGCGCTTCATCAGTCCGAGCAGGGGTCCCCTGAGCTGGGAGGAGGTCATAGCAGATCTCCTGGATTACGTGACGGAGGACCCGTCGTTCAGCTACAAGATCATCATCGGGACTGATTCTCAGGTAAGGGAGGAGACGCACTTCGTTACCGCCATTGTCGTGCACCGCGTCGGCAAGGGAGCCCGTTACTTTTACTGCCGCCGGACGTACGAGAACGTCCGCAGCTTGAAGCAGCGCATCTTTATGGAGGCGGCCACCAGCCTGGAGATCGCCAGCAAGCTGGCCCAGAGCCTGGCGGAAAGGGGGCACCTGGAGCTGGACGTAGAGATCCACCTGGACATCGGGCAGAACGGGGAGACCAAGGGGTTGATCCGGGATATCGTGGGGATGATCACCGGCAGCGGCTTCGACGCCAAGATCAAGCCCTACTCCTGCGGCGCCTCCACCGTTGCGGATAAGTATACTAAGTGAGTGAGGACGGTGTGGAGAATTTTCAGCCCAGGAGTGAGCGCAGGGATAAACCGGACATCGATTGGCAGGGCAGATGAGAGGGCGTTTCTATAAGCTGCAGATGCTGAGGGCTGGGGCGCTAGGCGGCTGCACTTGCGGGCAACTTACACGAAGTACTCGATTGCCGCCTCAGGAAAGCGCTCTCTGATCCCCTCCCGAAAGAAGGACTCGATTTTTTCCAAGAGGTCTTTGGGGTAGAGGTACTTCCCGTAGCCGAACTGCCCCCACTTGAAGGACCTCTTTTCTTCGTCGAGAGGGAGCCCGGTTTCCGGAAACAGCTCCCGGATGACCTGCTTCGCCCGGGCTGTGAAGCGGTGGGTGATCAGCTCGAAGGAGAGTCCGGGGTGACCTTGGAAGGTTTTTAGCCTGTCCAGGAGGGCGCTGTATTCCTCCCTCCAGTCCCCCTCGGGGATGATGGGGGCGATCATGAAGCCCAGCGGATAGCCTGCGGCGGCTACCCTGGCCGCCGCCTCAAGGCGCGCCTCCAGGGGGGGTGTGGCGTGCTCATAGGCGGCGATCACCTGCTGGGAGTTGACGGAGAAGCGGAATTTGGTTTTGCCCTTGTGCTCCAGGTGGAGCAGAGGTTCGACGCCGGTGAACTTGGTGACGAAGCGGAAGCTGCCGTGCTCCTGTTCGGCGAAAAAGGCGATGGCCCTGGTGAGTGCCCCGGTGTACGGTTCTACTGGGAGGGGGTCGGCGGTGGCCGCCCCCTCAAAGACCGTGTCGGCCGGCAGCCGCTTTTTTATGTGGTCCAGGGCGGTCAGCAGGATTTCCTCCTGATTGACGTAGATGCGGATGTAGGGGTTGCGCCCCAGGTTGGTGTGCAGGTAGCAGTATTCGCAGATGCCGGGGCAGCCGGTGGCCAGGGGGAGCTGGTAGTGGGCGGAGGGGCGGCAGGTTTCCAGCTTTCTGCTTTTCCTGACCCCGACTACCAGGGTGCGCTTGGCCCGAAAGAATTTCTCCCGCCGCGAGCCGCCTGGGATTCCGGTCACCCTGTTGTGCGATCCCGTAAACCCTATTTCTACGCCTTTCTCCCGGAACGTTCTGTACAGCTTCTCTCCCAGGGGGTAGGAGAGAGCATCTCTTTCGAAGAAGACCCTTTCCGGCCGGAACAAGGCTTTTCACCCCGTTTTTTCTTAGTATTGCCGGAAGGGCGAGATCATAAAGGGCGCCGGGGCTTTTTTAGACGGGAGCGGGGAGACCGCAACAGGCTCACTTATTCACGGCGCACCCGGTCGCAGAGGTCGAACCAGTCGCATCCCGTGCAGAAGGAGTCGAACCACTGGCTCGGAGCGGCCAGGACTTTCTCCCGGATCTCCTGCCAGAGGACGCTCTCGCCGGGAGCGACCCGCAGGAAGGCCAGGGCCTTCCGGTCGAGCTCCCGGATCTCTTCGTCGGCGCCATCCTTCTGCCCGCAGAGGCCGTCCTTCAGGTAGGGGCAGGCGCTGCAGACTTCGTCCGCCCCGGACACCACCTCAATCTCCTCTCCCTCTTCTGCCCGCCTGACGATGGCGGACAGGTTTTCCACGAATGCAGGGGAATACCCCTTCCCCCTGTAAAAGTGCAGACAGATCAGGTGATGGCCGCGCAGCATCATGGTATGATTATCCTTTCTGCTTTCACCGGCAGCAGTGCCTGCTCCGGGACTTCACATGTGGCCCGCTCTTCAGGCCCCGGTCAGCTTCATTCTAATACTCCTCAAGGGCCGAAGGCAACCGCTTTCTTGCTTCCTGTTCTTCTTTTGCCCATTCGCCCATTCTGGGAGCGGTAGTGCCTCACGGTATCATAGGGCAGGCTGCTCAGTATTTCGTGCATCCATTGAGCGCCCGCCCCGGCGAGAATTCCTGCCAGGAACTTCCCCAGCCAGGGATTGCCGGCGAGGCCGACGATGCTGAAGAAGTTGACCTGCGTCCCGAAGGCCAGAATAAGTCCGGCAAGCAACCCGCAGACCTCCCAGAGCGCCGAGAATTTTTCCGGGCTCCAGTTCTTAACGTAGGTTTTGAGAATCGGTTTGAGTATTTCCACCAGCCGCTCGGCGAGCAGGGAGATCATCAGTAAGGGAACAATTGAGCCGGAAACGGCCATTTTCAACCCCCTCTCCGGTTGTCTTCTATCTCCTAATCATATTCACCGGTGGTTCTGGGCATTACTGCCTGGCGCGGAAGGATCGGGCTGCGGCCGGTAGCATTATGCTGTCGGCAGCGTATGATATAGCAGACCCAAAACTGGATAATCCTGGTACTGCGGGGTGATCTCTATTAAGGGAATTAAGGTCGGAGATGTGGTTGTTCGCAAGTCTTATAAGGGTGATGTCCTGTTCCGGGTTGCGGAGATCGTTAAGGGCGAGGATGGGGAATTTGCCCTTCTGAAGGGCGTTTTTATCCGCCTCTGTGCCAGCGCCCCTCTCTCCGATCTGGAGAAAAAGGGCGTTGCCGAAATCATTCGCCAGCAGAGCGTCTTTAAAAAGAAGAAGCAGCAATACATCAGGATGGCACTCTCCAGACAGGGGCGCCTGCGGGAGTACACCCTGCAGAGGGGCGGCAGGAAAGGGAAGTACGATTTTTTTGAGCTGCCGGGCCGGGTGCTGCATCTCGACGGGGATCCCCAGTACTGTGAACTGTGCCTGAAAACTTATTTGCGCTTGGGCGTTCCCTGCCGGGTGCTCCACATTCCGGAACAGGAGCAGCCGGAGGCGGTCAGGGGGTATCTCCAGGAGTCGATGCCGGACATCCTCGTGCTTACCGGGCACGACGCCGTCAAAAAAGGGGTGCGGGATTACCGGAAAACGGATTATTACCGGAATTCACAGTTTTTCCTGGCTGCCGTCCGTCGCGCCCGGGAGGTGGAGCCGGACAGGGACAACCTGATCATCATCGCCGGGGGCTGTCAGTCCCATTACGAGGCCCTTATCGAGGCCGGGGCAAACTTCGCCAGCGCCCCGGAACGGGTCATGATCGACGTCCTCGATCCCGTTTTTATCGCCGAGAGGCTGGCCTTCACCTCGATCTATGAAAAGGTTCATCTCCCCGATCTCTTAGAACAGGCGGCACTGGGGGTGCAGAGCATGGGAGGGATTCAGACGAAAGGGAAGCTGCGGCTCGGGCTGCCGCGCCCCCGCTATTGGGGTGACGCTCCGTCGGGGCGCCCGTAACCCGGCGCCGGGTAGGGGTGGGATTTTAGGATTATTGTTTGCCGTCCTTTTCCCGATACATGCGCTTGTCCGCCGTGTCGATGAGTTTGTCGACATCAAACTTTTGATCCGGTCGACACACCGCCGCCCCGATACTCACCCCCAGCCCCCGGAGGCGTTCGTCCGCTTCGACCCATTCTTTGACCTTCTTCAGGAGGCGTTGCTTGATGACTTCCAGCTCGCCGGCATTTGCTGTGGTGATTAAAACGAACTCGTCTCCCCCGAAGCGGCAGGTGATGTCCTCTTTCCTGGTGGCCTCCTTGATGAGGCTGCCGAACTGCTTTAATACTTCGTCTCCGAATAAGTGCCCGTAGCTGTCGTTGATCATTTTGAAGTTGTTGGATCCATCAGTAAAATGCCAACGCTCGAGTTTCTCTGCAGGGATTCTTGGGCAAATTGGCCGACCGATTCGTAAAAACCGGCTCTGTTGTACAAACCCGTTAATTGATCGGTCCTGGAGCTTTTTTCAGCTCTCTGAAAATAAATTCATACGGATTCTTCAGGCCGGCTTTAACTACGCTGCGATAAATAAAGATAAAGATCAAGGAGGCGACTTTAAAAAGGTGACCGACCAGGTTCATCAGTCCGTAAACGTCGGTATAGAGAGTGAAGCTCAATTCGGCCAGAATTGCTATCTCCATGGATGTGACCAGGGCTTTATAGATGTTCTCTTCCAACAGAGACCTGAGTGATCCCCAGCTTTTAACAGGAGCAAAAAGAAGAAAACAAGAGAAAAAAGCAGGAAAATAAGGATCCCCCCGCGAATTTAGCTGTAAACAACATTTCCAAACTAAGGGGGGATCCACAATATGAAGTTGTCGAGTTTTGTTAAATTCTTTATAACAT
>JAALLR010000006.1_pt1 | contig 91343 bp, 91 predicted proteins | sample 7245931 | NCBI WGS metagenome assembly JAALLR01 (sample SAMN13049201, study PRJNA578106) | oil field metagenome | isolation source: filtered produced water from oil reservoir B9 | place: USA:offshore Texas | collected 2016 | reverse complement strand
TGTATGAAGCTTGATAAGGTTATAGCTCCAACTAATAATATAAAGGAAGTCTTAATAGATTACGGAGTACCTCAAGACCACATAGTAGTTATACCAACGGGAATCGATATGTATTCTTTTGATAAACCTATAAAATGGGATTTACGAAAAGAATACAACATACATGAAGAAGATAAAATATTGCTTTTTGTTGGTCGTATAGCAAAGGAAAAAAATATTGATTTTTTAATAAAAGACGTTTTCAAAAAAGTAGTTGAAGAAGAAGAAAATGTAAAATTTGTTATTGTTGGTGATGGAAACGAAAGAGAAAATCTCGAAGAAGCTGTTGTTAATGAAGGATTGCAACAAAAGGTTATATTCACTGGTGGTCAAGCACGTGGAAAGGTAATAGATGCTTATAAGCAAGCTGATCTTTTTATTTTTGCTTCATATACAGAAACTCAAGGGTTAGTTGTTTTAGAATCGCTGGCTTCAGGGACTCCAGTAATAGCCCTTGGTAAGATGGGGGTCTATGATATTCTTTCAAGAAAGAACACTGGTGGAATAATGATTCCAGAATTAGTAGCTGATGATTTTATTCATAACATTTTAAGACTTTTAAATAATGAAAGTGAATATAATAAACTATCATCAATGGGAAAGACTTTCGTAGAAAACAATTTTTCTCTCACTGTTAATGTAGAGAAATTAATAGAAGTGTATAAAAATTTGATTTAATGGGGAATTTTTTATGAATGTAGAAGAGTTTTTTAAAACAAATAAATTAGCTGATTTTAGAGAAATACCTATAGATAATTTTGCTTATATTGGAGATGCTGTTATGGCGTTAAAATATAAACTTTTGATCTTGAAAGATGGAAGGAAAAAGCCTTTTCATCTTAATGAAAGATCAAAAGATTTTTTAAGCGCTAAAGCACATGATGATTTTGCACTTAAAATATTTCCGCAATTATCTGAAAAAGAAAAGAATATTTATAAAAGAGGTTATAATTCACGCGGTGCAGGGAAAAGAGGAAATGACTTGAGTTATAGAAGATCTACAGGATTGGAATCATTAATAGGCTATCTTTATTTAGCTAAGGAATTTGATCGTTTAAACGAAATTTTTGAGGTGATTGATAAATGTATGTTCAAGGAAGAAATGTCTTAAAAGAAATTTTAGAGAATAATTATAAAGTAAAAAAAATATATTTTTCAGATAGCAAAAATGTAGATAAAAGTTTAAAAGATTTATACGAAGAATCTTTAATTAAGGGATACAACTGCCAATTGGTTGATTCAAAAAAATTAAAAAATTTATCTGATACTTCTAAGAATCAGGGTGTTGTGGTAGACATTGGTAAAGAATTCAACTATTCTGAAGAATCTATTCTTTATGAAAAGGAAGAGCCATTTTTTGTCATATTGGATCAAGTACAAGATCCCCATAATTTTGGTGCTATTGTTAGGTCAGCGGTTGCGAGTGGGGTTGATGCTATAATAATCCCCAAAGATAATTCTTGTGGAGTGACTTCTACGGTTATTAAGGTCTCTTCGGGGCAAATATTTAAATTACCTATTGTCCAAGTTACTAATTTATCGAGGACTATAGATAGATTAAAAGATAATAATATATGGGTTTATTCTGCTGATATGAATGGCCAAAATTATTTTGATATAAATATGCAGGGTGGTTTTTGTCTTGTAATGGGAAATGAGGGTAGTGGAGTTAGAAAGAACATAAAAGATCATTCAGATGGTATTGTTTCGATTCCAATGCTTAATGATGTTGAATCTTTAAATGTTTCTGTCAGTGCTGGAGTTATTATGTTTGAAGCTTTAAAACAGAGGCGATTTAAATGAAAATTAAAAAGTTACCAGATGATATTATAGTAAAAATAGCAGCAGGTGAGGTTATTTCTGGTACTTATAATGTTGTTAAAGAGTTAATCGAAAATTCAATAGATGCTGGTGCTGATAAAATAAGGGTTGAAATTATCGATGGGGGTAAAAGTAAAATCGTTGTTGAAGATAATGGTGATGGTATGTCTTTAGAAGAGATGAGAATAGCTGTAAAACCTCACACAACGTCGAAAATTGATAAATTTGATGATTTATACAGTATAAACTCATTTGGCTTCAGAGGCGAAGCATTAGCCTCTATATCTGAGATTAGCAGAATGAGTATTAGTTCAAAAAAAGAAAATGATTTAACAGGTTATGAGATATTTTATATTGGTGGAAAAGAAGTGGAAGTTAAAGAAGTCACAAAAAATAAGGGAACTAAAATAGAGGTTAATGACCTCTTTTTTAATATTCCCGCAAGAAGAAAATTTTTAAAATCATCATCATCAGAATCAAGAAAAGTAACTGACATAGTAGAAAAATTTATTTTATCAGAAAATATAGATTTTGAATATATCAGGAATGGAAAAGAAATATACAAATTTTACAAGAATGATAAACATACAGATAAAATAATAACTTTATTTCCAGAGTTAAAACTTGAAGATTTAATCGAAATTAATCAAAATATTGGTTGGGGTAGTATCAAGGGTTTTATCTCAAATCCAAAAACGACAAGAGGAAATAGATCTGCTCAAATATTTTTTGTAAACAAAAGATACGTGAAAGAAGGAGACCTTTTTTCTGTTTTTGAACGAAGTTATGGAGAAATGCTTGATAAGGGGAGACATCCTTACGGGGTCCTTTTTATAAATGTTTTGCCTGATAATGTTGATGTAAACGTGCATCCTCAAAAATTAGAAGTGAAATTTTCCGATCAAAATATAATAATGAAGGATATGAAGAACATATTGAGAGAAAATCTGGTAGAAAAAACTAAATTTAATCTCAACTTTGAAAAGATAGAGAAAAATCAAAATATTGAAAATCAGAGTGATGAAAGAAAAAGAGACTTAGTTTTTGATAACTCTGATTACAAATCCAAGTCAAATTTTGAAAATGGCTATAATACGAGTTTATATAACAATGAGGGCCATCAAGAAAAAATTCATATAAAAGAACCAATAAAAGATTATGGATACTCAAATGAATTTTTTGAGAAGAAAAAAGTTAATGATACAATCTCCACTAATTTTCAAATTGAAAATAGTGATAGTAGAACAAACAACAAAAGAATTATAGGAGTTGCAAATACAAGGTATCTTATTATAGAAGACGAAGATCAAATAATAATAATGGATTTTCATGCAGCCCATGAAAGGGTTATTTTTGAAAAGTTGAAAAAACAGTTTTTTACTGAAAAAAGAATCAAAAAGAACAAGCTATTAATCCCAATTGAAATAAGAGTGTCTTTTGAAGAAAAAGAAGAAATAAATGAGCATAGGGAAATTATTAACCAAATAGGTTTGAATTTTTCTTTTGAGAATGAAATAATGAAAATAGAAACGCTACCTTTGGGGATCAAGGTAAAAAATCCAAAAGCAATGATAAGAGAAATATTGGATACTTTAAAACTTAAGGGAATAGAGTCTTTGGAGAAAATTCACGAAGATGCACTGGCCACTATGGCATGTAGAAGTGCTGTAAAAACTGGAGACGATGTTGTAGGACTTGAAAAGTTAGTGAGTGATGTTTTTGAAATGAAATTAAAGACATGTCCTCATGGCAGACCTATAATGATGAATATGCCTTATAAAAAATTGGATGATTTTTTTGGCCGCTGATTATGTTTTTTATTTCAGCCAAAAAATTCAAATTGTGATTTTTATCTGATTCTAGAATAATCGAAATTAAAATCAATAATACTACATAGAAGCTTTCTTCCATTTCTTCATTTGGCTATTTAGATTAATTATCACAAAAATAAATTACTGGAGATGATTTCGGTGAAAAAATATCTTTTATTTTTTATGGCTTTAACTTTATTTACATTTTCGTTCGCTGAAAAAATTTCAATTAAAGAAGCAAGAAGCAAAGATATTTTGAGCACTGTTACTGTAGAAGGATATGTTACCTTAGAGCCAGGACTTTTTGCAAACAACTCATTCTTTATAGAAAAAGATGGATATGGAGTAAACATCTACACTCAAGGAAAAGATATATCTGAGCTGAATATAGAAAGAAATGATTTGATAGAAGTAACCGGCTACACATGGAATCATAAATCAAATTTGGAAGTAGTACTTGAAACTGATAATAAAAAGCATGAAATTAAGATACTTCAAAAGAATGCAAAAAAAATAGAACCAAGAGAAATTAATGTTGAGGATATCAAGGATGAAGAACTTGAAGGCTCTTTAGTCCATCTCGATGCTAAAATTATAAAAAATATGGGACAAGAAATAATCATAGGAGATGAAACCGGAGAAGGTATTCTATGGATCAGGGAAAATACAGATATAATTCCAGATTATCTAAAGGAAGGTCTGGATATAGAAATTACAGGTATTTTAGCTCAATATCTATCTAAAAAGGAGATCCAACCAAGGGATATTAACGATTTAGTTGTGGATGATATATTCCCCCCAGAAGTTCAATTTTATTCCATTACAGGTGAAAAACAGGTAAAAATTCTCTTTAATGAATCTATCGATAGGCAAATAATTGCCGGCACGAACGTTAAAGTCTTAAAAAATGAGATAAACAGCATGGAATTTTCTTTTGAAGACAGAATCTTGACTGTTAATACAATAGAAAAAATCGATAATAACAGATTATTTTTGAGATTTATTAGAGATAAAGAAGGTAACACCTTGAAAATGCTCGTTTTAGAGTTAAAAGATCAAAATAGAAAAGAAAACAACTTAATTTTTGATGAATCACACGGGCAAACAGCCGGGAACGCTGATTGGGTTTTAGATGGAGGATATTCTGAATTAAAAACAATAGCGAATAATTTAGGATTAAACATATTTTCGTTAAAAGAAAGCATAAACAAAGATATTTTATCCCTCTTTGATACTTTTATAATTATAGAACCAAACGTTAGGTACTTGAAAGAAGAAATAAGGTCAATAATGGATTTTATTGAAAATTCTGGAGAAATATTCTTAGTTTCTGATCATGGTGGAGCTGACAGAAATGGTGATGGTTGGGATTCAGTTAGAATAATAAACGAATTATTGACAGAATATCCCTTAAGGTTAGTAGGAGATAACATAGAACAAGCCCCAATTAAAAATATTGAAGAACACATATTAACAAAAAAAGTTAATGAGATTGGAGTTTGGAATGGAACATCAATATCACATAATAATAGTTTTAAATCATTAATAAAAGACGATAAAGATAACCCATTATTAGTCATAAATGAAGAACTTGAAATGATTATATTTTCTGATTCATCAACTTTTGATGATGGTACCGGAAATCCAGGAGATATATTGCATGATGGTTTAAGTTGGGGAGATAACGAACAATTACTTACAAATATATTATATTATTTAAAAACAAATTAATTATTGACAGAATAAGATTTTTATAGTATAATCATTCTTGGATTAAGCCGAGGTGGCGGAATTGGCAGACGCGATGGACTCAAAATCCATTGGGGCTAATACCTCGTGCGGGTTCGAGTCCCGCCCTCGGCACCAAAGAAGGATAGAATAATGTTCTATCCTTTTTTATTTATATCTTTTTATTTAAATTGCCAAAACACGAAGTATTTTACAAAAATTTTCATCATTATGTTATTATATAATTATAGAGGAATTATTAAATTATAAACTAGTCAGGAGCAATTCTATTCAAGAAAAGTGTACATTTCACAAAATAAAATTTTAATACTAAGTAATTTTTATTGTTATAAAATTTTTGATTAAACATCTTGCTTCTAATTGTTTACTAATTAGGCTGAATTTTAGGAATTAAATCTGTATGTTCTGGTTTATAAATCATATAAAATATGTTTCTGTTATGTTAAGTTTATTGATTGTTAAATTACTTGAAAAGAATTATATAGATTGACTTCTTAACGGGGTGATTTTATGGAGGGTTTATCATTTCCAAAGGATTTTTTGTGGGGGGTAGCTACCGCAGCACATCAGATAGAAGGGTTTAATTACAAATCAGATTGGTATGAATGGGAGAAAAAAGGTAAAATAAAAGATGGTTCAAGTTCAGAAAAAGCCTGTTTATCTGAAAATAGATATCTTAGAGATATCGATAATATTAAAAATCTTAATCTTAATTCATATCGTTTTTCTGTTGAATGGGCTAAAATAGAAACTGAAAAAGGGAAATATAGTAACAAACAGATCAGAAGATATAAGGATATGATTTTGGAGCTCAAGAAAAATAGCATAGAACCAATAGTTACACTTTTTCATTTTTCATTGCCATCTTGGTTTTCTGAAATAGGTGGTTTTTCTAAAGTTGAAAATATCAAATATTTTACTAATTATGTAAATAAGGTTGTTAAAGAATTCAAGGGCTTAGTTCAGTACTATATTATTATAAATGAACCAATGGTTTATTTGACTCAAGGATATCTTTTTGGAGAATGGCCACCAGGTGAAAATAGTATTGAGAAAACATATGAAGTAGGTAAAAATTTGTTGATAATGTATGATAAGACCTATAATTTGATAAAAAAAATTGATCCTTATACAAAAATCTCAATAGCAAAACATACTTCTGTTTATGAACCATATAATAAATTATCGCTAAAAGATAGATTGGCAACAAACAAAGTCAGAAATTTATTTGATCATGTTTTTGTTGATTCAATACTAAAACAAAAAATATTGCCACCTTTTGGGAAAGAGGAATTGTTAAACCATAATTCTGATTTGGATTTTATAGGAATAAATTATTATACAAAGCGATATATAAAATATGATAATGAAAAGAATTTTGATATTAAAACGAAATCAAACCATTTGACTGATATTGGATGGGAATTCTATCCAGAAGGAATAGAAAAAGTATTAGATAGATTTTCAAAATATGACATTCCAATAATGATAACGGAAAATGGAATTGCAGATGAGGAAGATAGATATAGAACAAGGTATTTATTAATAACATTAGAAAAAATACATGAATCTATGAAAAAAGGGATAAAAATAATAGGTTATATGCATTGGTCTTTAATGGATAATTTTGAATGGGTAGAAGGAACGTCAATGAGGTTTGGATTGTATAGGACTGATTATAATAATCATTTAATGACATTGAGAAACTCAGGAGAGATTTATTCAAAAATAGCCAAAGAGAATTCTATATCTGAGTCATTTTTGAAATTTATAAAATAAATGGAGCTTAAAGCTCCATTTATTTATTTATGATATCTTTTACAAAGGTAGGTAATGAAAAACATCCAACATGGATTTCTGCATTGTAATATTTTAGTTCTTTATTAAAATTTTTTACTTTTAAAGGGTCGAAATCTTTAATAGGATCTAAACCTTTTGAAGCGAAAGTCCAAGACCATGTTCCGGGGGGATATTGCGGGACAAACCCCATATATAATTTAGTGTTTTTAAAAACATTACTAATTCTATTATAAGAAAGTTTCATCCAATCTTTGTGAATGAAAGGATCTTCTGTTTCTGCAGAAAAAACTCCTTCATCATTCAATGCATCATAACATGATTGATAAAATTCTTCTGTGAATAGTATTCCACCCTCACCTTCGGTTGGATCAGTAGAATCTATTATTATGACATCAAAGTACTTTTTATATTGTTTTATAAACTTGGCTCCATCCTCAGCTATTAATTTTAATTTAGGGTTATCAAATTCTTTCGAAGTTGTAGGTAGATACTCTCTTGCTACTTCCATGACTCTTTCATCTATTTCACACATTATAACTTCTTCTACAGAGTCATGTTTTAAAACTTCCCTAGCTGTACCTCCATCTCCACCACCTATGATTAAGACTTTTTTTGGATTTTTTGAAATAAACATTGGAATGTGGGTTATCATTTCATGGTATATAAACTCATCCACTTCTCTTGTCATGGTAAGACCATCCAAAGTAAATACCCTACCGAATTCAGGAGTTTCAAAAACATCTATTCTTTGATACTTGGTTTGTTCTGAATGTAAAAATTTATTTATTTTATAGAATACACCAGAAGTGTTTCCAGGATTGTATTCATTAAACCAAATATGTTCTCCTGGTTTTAACTTCATTTTACCACCTCTGTTTTATGTGAAGAATTTTCTGGAATGCCTATATCTTTATATATGCCTCTTTTGTGCTCTTTAACCTCAGTTCTAATTGATTTAAAAGCATTTTTAAGGTAATCAAATGCCAACCAGGGATCCACTTCATCACCACATGTAAATAAATCTATTGATGCATAGCCGTATTCAGGCCATGTATGAATGGCTAAATGAGATTCTGAAACGATAACAGCACCACTAACCCCATGAGGTAAAAATCTATGAAAAGTGGAAGTTACTATTGTTGCTCCTGTAGTGATGGCGGCTTTTTTCATGTGGTATTCAACATCTTCTACAATGTCTAAAATTTCTTTATCACAATTATAAAATTCTGCTATTAAATGTCTTCCTAATGATTTATTCATTTTTTTGCCTCCTGACTTATTAGTATATTTCGATCCAGATTATTTCTGATGTGTTGTTTTTTTGATTATTTTTTATATAATGTTTTTTATTTGATTTAAAGAAGAAGCATTCCCCTTCATTAGCTTTGTATTTTGAATCATCTAAATACAGTTCAATATGACCTTTTATAATGTAACCAAATTCAAAACCCTCATGAGATTGTTCAATATCGGTAGAAGCACCAGGTTTTATAGTTAATATTGAGGGCTCTATTTTTTTTGGTTCTGTTGCTGTCATCAAAAGTTGTTCTTTAACTCCTTTAGGACTATCGTAAATTGGAATTCTTTCATTTTTTTTGTAAACCACTTTTTCCTGTTCGTTTAAGCTTGAAAAAAATCCAACAAGGTCTGTTCCTAAAGCTCTTAAGATTAATTCAAGATTTTCTATGGTTGGAGAGCTTAAATTTCTCTCCAATTGAGAAATATAGCCTCTTGTTAGATCAGACCTTATAGCCAATTCTTCTTGAGTCATATTATTCAGGATTCTTAAACTTTTTAATTTTTGACCTATATTCATTAGTTACCTCCAATGCGGATTACAAAAGGGAAAAATAAAAAAATGTATTATATATTAAACATATCGTTTAAAATTATATACTTTTTATTTTTTATTGTCAATAGATAGATTTTAAAATTGTGTTTCTAAATTTTCAAATTTTACTACATGTGATATACTATTAATGAAATTTATTGTTTTTATTGGATCCAAAAGGAGGACAAAAATGAGAACTTATTTGGGTATTGATTTGGGGACAGCTAATACATTAGTTTATTTAAAAGGAAAAGGTATTATTATAAATGAGCCTTCTGTTATTGCTATAGATCAAAATAACGGAAAAATATTACACGTAGGAATAGAAGCGAAAAAGATGATAGGGAAAACACCAAGCAATATTATAGCTATTAGGCCTCTAAAAGATGGGGTAATTGCAGATTATGATGTTGCCCTTGTTATGATGAAGCATTTTATAACCTCTTCAATTGGAAAATTAAACTTTCTCAAGCCGACTGTTGTTGTGGGAATTCCCACCGATGCAACAGAAGTAGAAAGAAGTGCATTAAAAGAAGCTGCTTTAGATGCAGGAGCACATAGGGCGTTTTTAATCGAAGAGGCTATGGGTACTGCTATTGGAGCTGGTCTTGATGTTGAAGAAGCTTCAGGGAATATGATCGTTGATATTGGTGGAGGTACAACAGAAATAGCTGTAATTTCTCTTGGAAATATAGTTTTATCAAAATCTATAAGGATAGCTGGTGATGAAATAGATGAAAGTATTATGGAATATATTAAAGACAAACACAATATTTTAATTGGAGAAAAAACAGCCGAAAGAATAAAAATGGAAATTGGTAATGTTTTTGCATCAAAAGATTATGATGAGCTTAAAATGGATATAATAGGATTGGATGTTTTAACGGGCTTACCAAAAAACATAGAATTAAACGGTGAAGATATTAGAGAAGCTATCGAAAAGCCCGTTATGAAAATTGTTGAAAACATTAAAATTGCAGTAGAAGCAACTCCACCTGAACTTTTATCGGATATAGTTAACAAAGGAATCTGCTTAGCTGGTGGGGGCGCTATGCTCAAAGGAATGAAAGAGTTAATAGAGAAAGAAACTCTTATAAGAGTGGTAATAGCAGAAGAGCCTCTTACATGTGTTGCAAGAGGAGCGGGCATGGTTATCGATAAGATAGATATCCTTGAAAATTTAGAAAAAAATAGATAAATATGAAAAAGAGTTTATTTTACTTAAATATTTTAGTCTTTATAATTATTATAGCAAACATATATAAACCCATTGAGAGATATTTTCAATGGGTTGTTTTTCCATTTGAAATAGTCTTTTCAGAAGTTCATGAATATATAGAAACTTCTAAAATAAATATGGAAAAATTTCAAGAAATAGAAAAAGAATTATTAAATTACGAGATAGAAAAGAAAAATTCAATTCTGGTTGATGTTAATACTAAACCAGGTGTTATTTTGTTTGAAAATGGAAAGTATTTGAGGGTAAAAACGGTAAATAAGGTAGATGAAAATTCTATAGTTATTGATTCCAAAAAACATTTAGTTGGATTTGTTGAATCTGTTTTAAGCGATATTGTATTGGTTAAGAAATTGGGATGGAGTGAAAATCATTTTTTCGCATTAATGGATAACAACGATATATTGGTTGAGGAAAAAAATGGATACTTGTATTTAGAGTTGCCTGAAAATATAGAAGTTAAAAACAAAGAAGTTAAAATTGAAACCCCTTTTTATTTAAAAGAAATTCCTATTACTTTAGAAGGTAAAATCACTTCGAAAATAGGAGATAAATTTATTTTTGAGCCTTCTAAAATTGACTCAAGTACAGTCTTTATAATGGAGGTTGATTAAATGGTTTTGATGATTTCTATGATAATAATAACCTTGATTATCGCATCATGGGATAGTTGGGTTGGAAGTCAAATTCTGTTTTTGTTCCCAATTTATTCCATATATTTAAAATTTTTTAACGAAGAGGATCATGACCTTATATTCACGATGGTATATGTTTTGATATTTTTTTCAACAAGATATGATTTGGGATTTACCGCTATTTTATTTTATGTAACTTATGTTATTTTCAGGAAAGTTTTCCATAATCTACCAAACAACTTTTATGGGGTGATTTTATATTCTCTTCCATATTCTATTTTTTTAAGCTACATTACATACTCATACTTTAGCTTTATTATTACTAATATACTCGTTTTAACTCTTTATTTTTTAAATATGAGGTTGGTTTTTAATGAGAGATAATAGAGTTTTATTTTTATTTATTTTTATGATTTCAGCTTTTAGTATTTTAATAGGAAGGGCTTTTTATTTACAAGTAATAAACTGGCAAGACTATAGACTAAATGTTCTTGATATGAGTACAAGAGTTTATAAAATCCCCGGAAGAAGGGGAGATATTTACGATAAAAACGGTAACTTGTTGGCATGGAATGAAAAGAGATACAAGCTCAATTTAACGAGTGAAAATCTTGATTCAAATGAAGAAGAGAAATTAAAAGGAATTTTAAAATATTCAAATGTCGACATTAATAATTTGTTAGATGATTTGAATTTTAACAAAGAAGCTGACTTAAAAATTTCCAGTACAACTGCAAAAAAGGTCGACTCAATGGACAATATTGTTGTTTATGAAAATTATATAAGAAAATATTCTCATGATTCGCTTTATCATATATTGGGTTATGTTGATAATGAAGGAGTACCCAGAACGGGTATTGAAAGAGAATTTAACGAGTTATTAAAAGGAAAAGAAGGTTATAAAATAGTAACCATTTCTCCATCAGGTTATATAGAAAGTACCATAGAACAAGTCCCTTCTATAAAAGGAAATGATATATATTTAACTTTGGATATAGAGCTTCAGAAAAAAATATATGATTATATGGAAGAACATAACCACGTTGGTTCAGTTATAATTTCAGAACCATCAAATGGTTCTATATTGGCCATGGTTTCTTACCCCGCACCAAATCCCAATGATTTTTCAAGAGGACTTTCTAATATAGAGTTTAGAAGGATATTGAATGATGCAAAATCTCCTCTTTTAAACAGAAGCATATCTGCTTCATTTGCTCCAGGATCTGTTCTAAAACCATTTATAGCTTACTCTGCTTTGGAATATGGGATTTCACCAGAAGCTACGATTAATACAACTGGGAGATACAATCTTTATAACTCTTCAGGAAATAGGATAGCAACCTTTGATGATTGGAACTTAATTGGTCATGGAGTCGTTGATCTTGTAAAATCACTGAGAGTTTCTGCAAACTCATATTACTATTCTCTTGGAGAAAAGATTGGTATAGATTTTCTTTATCAACAAGCAGAAAAATATTCTTTAACAGAAAAAACAGGGGTTGACCTACCTGGCGAAATCACAGGAGTTTTTCCAAGCGAAGAATGGAAGAGAGAAAGATTTGGTGAACCCTGGTATCCTGGTGAAACTGTACAGGCTTTTATAGGACAAAGCTATATTCAAATGACACCTATTCAAATACTTAGATATTATAATATTTTGGCTGAACATGGGCAATATTACAATTTTCATGTTTATGACAAAACAAAAAATTCTTTTGATGAAGTAATAAATGAATATGATAAAAAGTTAAGCACCAGCTATGAACTTGACGAAGAATACTTATCGTATATTTTACAAGGCTTGAATGAAGTAACTTCCTATCCAGGTGATTCCCAGAATGGAGGTACTGCATACGAATATTTTAAGGATGCTGATTATAAAATAGCTGGTAAAACAGGTACTGCACAGGTTTCAGGGGGTAAAAGGTCTCATGCTTGGTTTGCTGGATTTACGCAAGAACCAGAAAAAAATTATTCTATAGTTGTTTTTGTTGAAAATGGAGGATTTGGTTCATCAGTAGCTGTACCAATTGCAAGGGAATTTTTAGATATGGTTATGGTTGAAAGTAGATGATAGTTTTTTGCCCGTTTTGGTAGCAGCAATTCTTTCTTTACTTATTTTATTAAGTTTTCAAAACCAAATTTAATTTCAAAGTTAACTATTTCGCCAAATCCACCAAAATTTGAATACTTTATCTTTCCCTTTACTGGAGGTTTTATTTTGAAAGCTGCAATTATAGATGGATATTTAGATGAACCTGCTGCTTTAGGGGTTCCACCATATATCTCTCCTCAAGTTAGATACGCTGCAGGAGCATTAATGTATAATGATATAGAAGTTAAATATTTTACAATAGATCAAATTAGAAAAGATGATTTATGGCAATCACTTGATCATTATGAATATATAATAATTATAGCGGGCACAACAGTTCCTGGCCACTATCTAAGTGGAAAGCCAATAAACATTGATGAAATAAATAAAATATTCAAATTAAATAGCTCTCCACTTAGGGTTTTAGGAGGGCCTATAACAAAAGGTTACACATTGACTGGAGGTAAAAGCGCCTCTATATTAAAGGATCTTTTAAAGGACAATTTTGACTATATAGTTGAAGGAGCCGTTGAAAATTTTTTATTAAAATATCCAATTAATGATGAATGGGATATAAAAGAGAGAGAAAGATATGATGTAATAAATAAAATAGCTCCGTTAGGAGCTCATATCGTTCGTCAACATCCAAGGTTCCCAGATGTTATAGCAGAAATTGAGCTTTCAAGAGGGTGCGACAGAAAAGAGGGTTTTTGTAGTTTTTGCACAGAACCAGTTATTTATGGATTGTATAAAGAAAGAGAATTAAAAGATGTAATAGAAGAATTAAATAGTTTATCAAAAAATGATGTTAAAAATATTAGGTTTGGTAGAAGCTCAAATTTTCTTGCCTATGGAATTAGTTTTAACGACGATAAAATAAATACTCAAATTTTTGAAGATTTATATAAAGAGATTCATGATAAATTTGATTTAATTCACACAGATAATGCTAATCCAAATTTTATAATAGATAATTATTCAGAATCTCAAAAAATCATAGAAACTATTTCAAAATATAATACGTCTGGAGATATTTTATCTTTTGGAATTGAGAGTTTTGATGAAAATGTTTTGAAAAAAAACAAAATTTCTGGAAGCAAAGAGAGTTTTATCAAGGCTATTGAATTGGTAAACGAAATAGGGGGTAAAAGAGATGAGAATGGGATACCAAAGCTTTTACCTGGTATAAACCTTTTATTTGGACTTATTGGAGAAAGCAAAAGAACGTATGAGGTTAATAAAAGGGTGTTGGAAGAAATATATGATGATGATCTCATGTTGAGAAGGATAAATGTAAGACAGGTAATGGTTTTTCCTAAAACTTATCTATCTCTTACTGATGAAAAGCACAAAGTCAACAAAAAAGAGTTTAAAAAATTCAAAGAGTTTATGAAATATTACGATCATAAAATGCTTGAAAAAGTATTTCCTCTTGGGACTAAAATGAAAAATCTTATAGTAGAAAAAAATGAAAATTATATGTCTTATTCAAGACAATTGGGTACTTATTCTGTAATTTGTGGCTATCCAAAAGAACAAGAATTATACACAAAATACGATGGTGTTGTGGTTGACCACGGTTCAAGATCTTTAACGATTTTAAAACACCCTATAAATCTTAACAATTTAGATCGAAAAGAACTTTCAATGATTAAGGGTATTTCAAAAAAAACTGCAGATAAGATTATATTCAATAGAAGTTTTGATTTTTTAACTTCTGAACAAAAAGAAAACCTAAAAAAAATTCAGGGATAAAATCCCTGAATTTTTAATGAATTTTCTCTTCCATTTCTACTTGAATTAAAAACTCTTTGAATCCGTTATCTAAAAGAGCTTTATATAATAAGTCATCTTCTGGTACTGCTACGACAGAAACAGAATCATATTTTTCGGTAACTCTTTTTACAACATCTGAGATAAATTCTTTAAAAGGAGTTTTATCGTCTATTGGAGAGGCATCCACTATGTATGCATTGTCAACATTTTCACCCCACACAACATATCCAATAGTATACCCCCATTCAACAACTTTTTCTATCCTATATCTATCTTCACTTTTTTCTAAAGTTTGAGGATGCCTTTGCCAGTTAGGTTTTCTATCGAGATTTGTTTTTGCTTTAAAGGCATTTTCTTTAAGCCATATATTATCTTCTTCAACGTATTTGTAATCATATTTTTCTTTAGAATCAGTTTTCAAATTTAAAGATATGAGTTTTCTTTTTTCTTTAAACCCGTGTTTTTTATAAAAATTTATTGCTCTTTTCTCATTTTGTTCTACCTCTAAAATTATTTTTTTGATACCTTTCCACTTTAAAGTTTCTATAGTCCTGTAAATTATTTCAGAAGCAATTCCTTCACCTCTGTATTTTGGTAAAACCCCTATTGAATCAATCCTACCAAGTTCTCCCCTATGAGACACAATTGAAAATCCGATTGGAGTTCCATCATCATAGCAAATAAAAGAATCGTTTAATGAAATGGAATATTCTTTTACGTCTTTTTCAAAGGATTTTAAATTCCAATCTATCGGAACGATATAATCTTTAAATACGTCGTTAACCAATCTTATTACTTCTACCGGGGAAACATCTTTCAGTGACCTGTAAGAATACATACAATCCCTCCTCTCAATTTAATTATACTATATATTTTCAATATGATAAAATTTCTCATTATTTAATAAATTAGACCTAATATCATATATATGTAATTATTTGTTATATTTAATTTTAATTATAAATATTTGGGAATAATTAAAAAAATGATATAATATTAACGAAAAGAAAGGAGGAACTTTAATGGCAAAAAAAATAAAGAGTATGGGTGGAAGATCTTTTAAAAAGAGTGCACCCAAGAAATCAGGTAATATGAACAAACTATTGCAACAGGCACAACAAGCACAACAATCTATGGAAAAAGAAATGGAAGAAATGGAAGCTGGACTTGTAAATAAAGAAATAGAAGCTACTTCCGGAGGTGGAGTAGTGAAAGTTATTGTAACAGGTGACTTGAGAGTAAAAGATATTCAAATTTCTGATGAGTTAGAAGATGAAGATATGGATATTATTAAAGATATGATTATAGCAGCAACAAACGAAGCTCTTGAAAAAGCTAAAAATTACAAAGATGAAGAGAGTGAGAAAATCTCAGAGAAATATTTAGGTGGATTTGAAGGAATGGGGTTAGGATTATAATAAAATTAACCTATGTTTTGCATTAATTTATAATTTTAGGAATATAATATAGTTAGAGAAAAAAATAACTATTGCTCATATATCTTTAGGAGGTGCACAAATGGTAAAAGTTGCTATTAACGGATTTGGAAGAATTGGAAGATTGGCTTTTAGACTTATGTTTGATAACCCAGAATTTGATATCGTTGCTATTAATGACTTATCTGATTCAAAAGCATTAGCTCATTTATTGAAATATGATACTCCACATGGAAGATTCAAAGGAACAGTAGAAGTAAAAGAAGGAGCTTTCAGTGTAAACGGCAAAGATGTAAAAGTTATTGCTGAGAAAGATCCTACTAAATTACCTTGGAAAGAATTAGGCGTTGACGTTGTTTTAGAATGTACTGGTGTATTCAGAACAAAAGAAAAAGCAGCTATGCATTTAGATGCTGGGGCTAAAAAAGTAGTAATATCTGCTCCTGGTAAAGGGGATATACCAAGTATCGTGTACAACGTAAATCACAAAATTTTATCTGGTAACGAAGATATTATAGATGGAGCTTCTTGTACAACAAACTGTTTAGCTCCAGTTGCAAAAGTTTTAAATGATAATTTTGGAATAGTTAAAGGTTTTATGACAACTATCCATGCTTTTACAGCAGATCAAAATACTGTTGATGGAGTACATAAAGACTTCAGAAGAGCAAGAGCTGCTTCTCAAAATATTTCACCTACAACGACAGGTGCAGCTGTAGCGGTTGGAAAAGTTTTACCTGAATTAAACGGTAAATTAGATGGTATAGCTATGAGAGTCCCAGTAGTTACTGGATCTGTAGTTGATTTAGTTGTTGAACTTGAAAAAGAAGTAACAGCAGAAGATATAAATAAAGCAATGAAAGAAGCTTCAGAAGGTGAGTTAAAAGATACATTAGGCTACACAGAAGATCCAATAGTATCAAGTGATGTAATAGGCAGTTCAAACGGTTCATTATTTGACTCATTAATGACAAATGTTATGACTGTTGATGGAAAACAGTTAGTTAAAGTTGTTTCTTGGTATGATAACGAAATGAGTTATACAACACAATTAGTTAGATTGGTAAAACATTTAGCATCATTAATTAAATAATAAAAAGTAAATAAATGGGAGACCTAAACGTCTCCCTTTTTTTAAATAAACCCGGGGGTGAAATAATGAGTAAAATGACGATAAAAGATATTGATTTAAAAGACAAAAAAGTAATTATGAGAGTTGATTTTAACGTACCAATAAAAGATGGAAAAATTACAGATGAAACAAGAATAAAAGCAGCTATTCCGTCGATTAACTATGTTTTAGAAAAAGGTGCTAAAGTAATACTTCTTTCTCATTTAGGCAGACCAAAAGGTGAAAGAACACCAGAATTTTCTTTAAAACCAGTTGCAGAAAGATTAAATGAAATAATAGATAATGAGGTTAAGTTTGTCGATGATACAAGAGGTGAAAAAGTAGATAAAGCTGTAGAATCTTTAAAATCTGGAGAAATTTTAGTTTTAGAAAATACAAGGTTCGAAAAAGGTGAAAAGAAAAACGATGAGGAGTTATCAAATTATTGGGCTTCTTTAGCTGATATTCATGTGAATGATGCTTTCGGTACAGCTCATAGAGCTCATGCTTCCAACGTTGGGATTGCATCTGTTATCCCATCTGTAGCAGGTTTTTTGATGGAAAAAGAGATAAAGTTTATTGGGGGAGTTACAGAAAACCCAGAAAAACCTTACGCTGTTATACTTGGAGGAGCAAAAGTATCAGATAAAATAGGTGTAATAAAAAACCTAATGAACGAAGCTAATAAGATATTCATTGGTGGAGCAATGATGTTTACGTTTTTGAAAGCTCTTGATAAAAAAATAGGTTCTTCAAAATTTGAAGAAGACAAGATAGATTTGGCAAAAGAATTGATAAAAGAAGCGAAAGAAAAGAATGTTGAGCTTATATTACCAACAGATGCAGTAGTAGCTCAAAAATTAGAAACAGGTGTTGAAAAGAAAATAGTTTCTATTGATGATGGAATAGAAGAAGGATGGATGGGGTTAGATATAGGCCCTAAGACTTTAGAGTTATTTAAAAACGAACTATCAAATATGAAAACAATAGTATGGAATGGTCCTATGGGGGTATTCGAAATAGATGATTTTGCTGAGGGGACAAAACAAGTAGCTCAATTGATAGCCGATCTTACAGATAAAGGAACTACCAGTATTATTGGTGGTGGAGATTCAGCTGCGGCTGCTGAAAAATTTGGATTAGCTCAAAAATTCTCACATGTTTCCACTGGAGGTGGGGCTTCATTAGAATACCTTGAAGGAAATGAATTGCCTGGGATAAAATCAATCGCAAATAAAAAAAGATTGGGAGAAAGAAATTTTATCCTTGCAGGTAACTGGAAGATGAACAAAACAAACACAGAAGCTTCCGCATTTGTAAACAAATTAGTTGGTCAAATTGGAAATGAGAATAAATTCGAAATAATATTGGGAGTCCCTTATACAGCGTTAGATAGAGTTGCTGATATAACAAGAAGTTCAAAAATAAAAGTAGCAGCTGAAAATATGTATTTTGAAGATAGCGGAGCATTTACAGGTGAAATATCAGCAAAAATGCTTAAAGATATAAATACAGAATACGTTATATTAGGTCATTCAGAAAGAAGGAATATTTTTAAAGAAACAGATGAAGAAATAAACAAAAAAGTTAAAAAAGCTTTATCAAATGAATTAAAAGTTATATTATGTGTTGGGGAACTTCTTGAAGAAAGAGAAGATGGCTTAACACTTAATGTAGTTGAAAGACAGATAAAAAAAGGATTAAAAGGTGTAACTAAAGAAGACATGTCAAATGTTGTAATTGCATACGAACCTGTTTGGGCAATAGGCACCGGGAAAGTTGCAACTCCTAAACAAGCTCAAGATACACATGAATCCATAAGAAGGTTAATATCAGAAATTTATGACCAAGATGTTGCAAATTCGACGTCAATATTATACGGAGGTTCAGTAAAACCTGAAAACATATTTGGACTATTTAGCAAGCCTGATATTGATGGGGGATTAGTTGGAGGAGCCTCATTAAAAGAAGATTTTATAGAATTAGCAAATATTATGAGAGATATAATCGTGTAAAAATTATTAAAGGCATCTGAAAAATGATGCCTTTTTTTATAAATATGATATAATTCCTTTGAGGTGATAAAAATGGATGAAAATAAAAACGAAAATCAAGAATTTGAAGAATTAGTAAACGAAGAAAATTACACCAAAAATAATAAAAGAGAAAAAATAATACTTTTTTCTTCCATAGGAATTATTGTAGTATTTACTTTGATAATGATAATACTTTTTACGGTTTTCAATAAAAAATACGAGCTTACAATTAACTATGACATACCTGAATCTTCAGTACAAGAAAATCTTAACAGCCTTAACGTGGTTTTAGAAGGAAATGACACCTACTCTTTTGATTTCACTCTTGATCAAAATGTTTTACTCGAAAACATAAAAGATGGAAATTATGAAGTGACTTTAAATGTACTGAATGACGATGCTTTAATTACTTACAGCGGGACAAAAGAAGTTTATTTAGATGATAATAAAACCATAGAAATTCCTCTTTCTAAAAAAACTATTAAGTATTCAATAAACTATTCTTGGATTGGAAATAATTTAAGTTTAGAAATGCCTGAAGGATATGATAAATATCTTGTCTACAAAAAAGATGGGGAAAAGTATTATAAATTCGCTTCATTTGATGAAAATACTTTTACTCTTGAAAATTTAGGACCTGTAAGCAATTTAAAATTTTCTGTAGTAGAAAATGGTAAAATGTTTGAATATACGGAAGGTTATGAAATTTATAACAACACTCCGCCGAGTGAACCTATGGTTAGTGGTTTATCGAGTGGAGAAACAGTCGATCCTTTAAACACAATTAGCCTATCTTTTAAGTCAAATGATAAAGAAAACAATGACATCCTTTACACTGTTGATTTGAAGAAAAATGGAAATATAAAAAATATCCAAACAAGATCTAAAAATACAAATATTATTTTAGAAGGTTTAGATTATGAAAGTGAATACACTATAACTGTTACAGCTTTCGATGGAAATTCAGAAAGTAAAACAAGTATTGATTTTAGGACAAAAAAATTACCAGATAAAACTTATCTTTATTCACCTTCTGGTAGAGATGGAGTCACTGTGTATGAAGTTGTAGATCCAAGGAATCCCACAGAAATAACCAATATCAAAGTGGGTGGAACAGTTAAAGAAGTAGTTAAAGATGGTAATTATTTATTTATTCTTAGAGATTCTGAAGGCATTAATATAGCAAATATATCCAATCCAATGAACCCTAATATAATAAAATCGATGGAGCTGGATGATATTGATAAAATAACAATAGCAAAAGATTTCCTTTATGTAAGATTTAATGATGATAGAGTTGGTGTTTATTCTATTAAAAATTTGGGAAATCCAGAATTTTTAGGATTTACCGAAATAAAATATTACGGGTCAGAAAATCCAGAAATAAGATATATAAATGCCAATCAAGAGTTCAAATCAGAAGTTATAACTTCTGATTATCAGATTTGGGCGAAAGATCAAAGAATAACTGTAGAGGAGTATATAATAGTAACTAACGCTTCATCGATCAAACAATTCTTTGATAATAATTATTCAAAAGTTTTTGATAACCTTAGGTTAGTTTCATCAATGCATAATTATGAAGATTTTAAAACTGTTAGTGGAATGGAAAAAATAAAAGAACAGTTAAATACAGCTTTAAAAGAAATGTACGGAAAAGATGATGGCTCTGAGATAAAAAATATAATTCTAAAAATTAAATAGAATCAAAAAATAACTCCTGTAAAAATTTTTTACAGGAGTTATTTTTTTAAGTTTTATTAATCTTTATTTAATAAAAATAAGTTATCATATATTTATACCCCCCACAGGGGGATAAGGAGGTGTGAATATGAATGAGGATTATAAAATAAATTTTTCAGTAGAGGGAATGACCTGTGCTGGTTGTGTTAGAAATGTAGAGAGGGCGTTAAAAAAAATAGAAGAAGTAAAATATGTTTCAATTAATTTAGCTACAGAGAGGGCATTCTTGATATCTTCGAAAGAGATTCCTTTTGAACAAATAGAAAGGCAAATTAAAAATGTAGGGTATAAGGCAGTAAAAAAAAGAATATCTAATGATGTCTTAGAAGAAAAGTATAAGAAATCGAAAAATAATTTAATAATAGCCTCTGCTATAACAATACCCTTAATGATACTGATGGTTTTAAATATGTTTGGTATAACAATACCCTTTTTTCATTACATCGAATTAGTTTTTTCTTCAATTGTACTTTTTTATTCTGGGAGAAAGACTTTAAAAGGTGCTTATATTGCAGTATCTCATGGTCACACCAATATGGATACTTTGGTAAGTTTGGGTGGAATATCCGCTTGGATTACAAACCTTTTGGCTATTACAAGTTTTGATATTTTATCATTTGGTACTTTAGCAGCTATGCTTATTAATTTACACATACTTGGCAGATTTATTGAATCTAAATTGAAGAGAAATGCCTCTAAAGAAATAAAAAATTTATTAGAATTGCAATCAAATTATGCTTTTGTTGAAACTGAAGGAAATGAACAGATTGAAGTACCAGTTGATTCAGTAAAAAAAGGTGATATTATAGTAGTAAAAAAAGGCTCAAAAATACCTTTAGATGGAGAAATAATTTATGGTGGTGCCAGTATAAATGAATCTATGGTTACAGGTGAACCAGTTCCCGTTTATAAAGAAAAAGGTGAGGAAGTTATTGGTGGTACGATTAATGAAAACGGTATGATAAAAGTTAAAGTTGAAAAAGTTGGAGAAGACACTTTTTTGAGTCAAATGATTAAGTTGATAGAAGAGTCTCAATCAGCTAAGATTCCTATCCAGGCTTTTGCAGACAAAATAACAAACTATTTTATTCCGATAGTTTTTGGATTGGCAGTTTTTAGTGCGTTGTTTTGGTATTTTAATTTTGAAAATTTAGCTGGTTATCAAGAGTTTCTATCAAATAATCTGTTCTGGATAAAAGATGAGATTAATGTTCTTTCTCAATCAATTTTTGTGTTTGTAGCAACACTTGTTATAGCTTGTCCTTGTGCTTTGGGATTGGCAATACCTATGGCATTGGTATCTGGAAGTGGAGTAGCTGCAAAAAAGGGATTGATTATTAGAAATGGTTCTGCCATTCAAACTTCAAAAGACATTGACACAATTTTATTTGACAAAACAGGAACAATAACAGAGGGCAATCCAAAAGTTGTTTATCATAATATTAAAGAAGATGTTTTTAGTGTTATTGCTTCTTTAGAAGAATATTCAAATCATCCCCTTGCTAACGCCGTTATAAAATATTCCAAAGAGAATAATTTATACAAAAAAATAAAATTTGATAATATTGAAGAAATTACATCAAAAGGAATATCAGGTGTCTATAATAACGATAAATATTTTGTTGGAAAACCAGAAAATTCTGAAAATTATAGAGATATTCTTAATGGTAAAAATACAATAATAGAAGTAACTAAAAATGACGAAAAATTGGGTATAATTTCAATAGAAGATCCAATTAAAAGCGATGCAGTTGACACGATTAAAAAATTAAAAGAAATGGGATTAACTACATATATTTTAACTGGAGACAATAAAGTTACTGCACAAAAAGTTGCTGAAATTGTTGGCGTAGACTATTATGAAGCTGAAATGAAACCAAAAGATAAAGTCGATATAGTAAATAAATTAAAAATGCAAGGTAAAAAAGTTTGTATGGTTGGAGACGGAATAAATGATGCAGCAGCTTTAAAAGCAGCAGATTTATCTTTGGCTATAGGTACGGGAACAGATTTAGCTATTGAAAGTGCAGATATAGTTTCTATTAAAGGAGATATTCAAAAAATAGTAGATTCAATAGATATATCAAAAGTGACTTTTTCTAAGATAAAACAAAATTTGTTTTGGGCTTTTGCTTACAACTTGATAGCTATACCTCTTGCAATGAGTGGTGCCTTACATCCAGCTATAGCTGAAATTGCTATGATTTTTAGTTCAATCAATGTTATAATTAATTCAAATAGTATAAAAAATAAATTTTAAAGGAGGGGATAAAAAGTGAAATATACATTTGATGTTCCAGATATGTCTTGCGAGCATTGTAAATCAACTATAGAAAAGGCTTTGTCTTCTAAAAAGTCTATAACTGGATTTGAGGTAGATTTAGAGGGTAAAAAAGTTCATGTTGAAACTGAAGAACCAGCTGAGATGGTTCAAAAATTGTTGGATGATGCAGGATATCCTGCCCAAATATACATGTAAAAAAAAAGAGCCTTCAGGGCTCTTTTTTTAAGGTGTATCAATTAATGCCATGTAAAGATTTTCCGCTTTGTTTTGTTTTATAATTTGTTCAACAAAATCTTTGGTATCTACATGCTCAAAATCATTACCGTTAAAAAAAACTATTTTCCATTCATTAGGAAATTTATAATAACCTTTTTCAAATCTAATCAAATTATCTTTCATTTGGTTTAATATAAAATCGTCTTCAGGAACTTTGCCTTCAAATTTTTTTATTAAACTTTTATTAGCTTCTATAAGATCTCCATACATTTCAACCATTTTTATGGCGATACGTTTAAAGAGTTTTGGTTCTTCACTGTAGTTTATAATAGAAGAAACGTTATAATCACCGTATCTTTCAGCAGCTTTGCTTGATTTCATAAAAGCATCATCATCATCATTTGCTATTATAATCATTGCATATGAATTCATAAAATCACCTCATAATTATTTGCATGTATAATTATAGTATATTTAAATAAAAGGGACCAAGAGGCCCCTTTTATTATATTATAACCATTCTCTCTCAAAATAATGTGTGTGCAAAAGCTTGTGTGACTTATCTGATCCTGGTTTATCTAAATATTCTTCGTACAATTTTTTGATAGAAGGGTTTTCATGTGATTTTCTGATAGTTGAAGTCCTGTCTACATTATTTATTGCCTCAATTCGTTTTTTAATAACATCAAAATTACCGTGGTGGTAAGGTTGCCCACCTCCACCAACACACCCGCCAGGACATGCCATAACTTCTATTAAATCAACCTTCTCTCTTCCATCTCTAATATCTTCTAAAAGTTTTCTCACGTTCCCAAGTCCAAATGCGACACCAACTCTTATAGGTGTCCCTTTTATGTCTACTTCTGCTATTCTGATAGAATTATATCCATGCAACCCTTCGAATTCAACTTCTAACAGTTCTTCACCTGTAATCCATTCATAGGCAGTCCTTAAGGCAGCTTCAGCAACACCGCCAGTTCTGCCAAATATAGCAGCTGCTCCAGTTGACTCTCCCAATGGGTTATCATACTTAACTTCAGGAATAGAATCAAAGTTAAAACCAGATTCTTTTATCATTTTTGCCAATTCCCTTGTGGTTATAACATAATCAACATCTTTGTATTCTTCACTGAAATTTAATTCATCTCTTCCAGCTTCATATTTTTTAGCCAAACAAGGCATTATTGATACTACAGTTACATTTTTGGGATCAATATTGTTAGCTTCTGCATAATACGATTTTGCAATAGATCCGAACATTTGTTGAGGAGATTTTGCAGTTGAAGGACTATCAATTAATTCAGGAAACTGATGTTCTAAAAATTTAACCCAACCTGGGCAACAAGAAGTCAACATAGGCATAGTTCCACCATTTTGTAATCTATCGACAAATTCGGTAGCTTCTTCCATAATCGTTAAATCAGCTGCAAAGTTTGTATCAAATACTTTGTCAAATCCCATCATTTTTAAAACACCAACGAGTTTTCCTGTTGAGATAGTTCCTGGCTTGTGACCAAACTCTTCTGCTAATGCGACTCGAACCGCAGGGGCAGTTTGCACTACAACGTGTTTTTCTTTATCTTCTATTTCATCCCATACTTCTTGAATATAATCGTTTTCAACTAAAGCAGCTGTTGGGCATACTGCAACACATTGACCACAAAAAGTACAGTTAGTATCTTCCAAAGACCAATCAAATGTTGGCTTAACAACTGAATCAAAGCCTCTTTCTACTGCCGACAAAACTCCAACTGTTTGATATTCATTACATGCAGTTTCACATTTCCTACACATAATACATTTGTTTGGGTCCCTAATAATTGCTGCTGAAATATCTTTATCATACATAGATTTTTTACCCATGTATGGATTCCTTGTGATGTTTAATTCTGAAGCTATACTTTGCAATTCACAATCTCCATTTTTAGGACATTTCAAGCAATCCTGAGGATGATCAGAAAGTAAAAGTTGAACCACAGTTCTTCTTGCATTTATTGCTCTTCTTGAATGAGTATTTATTTTCATACCTTCAAATACTGGAGTGACACAAGCAGGGGCTAAGTTTTTTCTTCCTTCCACCTCAACTACACAAACTCTACACGATGAAGGTTTGTTTTCTATTCCTATTTCTTCTAAATTCATATAACATAAAGTTGGTACATAACCGCCAGCTTTATTCACAGCTTGTAAAACTGTTGAGTTTTCCGCAACATCTATCTCTATATTATTAACAAATACCTTAGGCATCTATTATATCCTCCCTTCGGAATTATATTTTACTGATGGCACCAAATCTACAAGTCTGATAACAAGCACCACACTTAATACATTTTTCTTGATCTATTTCATGAGGTTTTTTAATTTCTCCTTTAATAGCTTCAACTGGACAAACTCTAACACAAGCTGTACATCCAATACATTTTTCGGAGCTAATTAAATATTTAACTAAGCTCTTGCATGCTCCTGCAGGACATGATTTATCGTCAACATGAGCTATGTATTCGTCTTTGAAATAGTGGTAAGTTGATAATATTGGATTTGGGGCTGTTTGACCTAATCCACATAAAGAAGAATCTTTGATAACTGACCCTAAATCTTCTAAGGATTTAAGATCTTTATGTGTCCCTCTGCCAGAGGTTATTCTTTCTAAAATTTCTAGTAATCTAACATTTCCAATTCTGCAAGGAGTACATTTCCCGCATGATTCTTCAACAGTAAAATTTAAATAAAATTTTGAAACATCAACCATACATGAATTTTCATCCATAACGATCATACCACCTGAGCCCATCATTGAACCAATAGCAGAAAGACTATCAAAATCAATTGGTGTGTCTAAATATTCAGAGGGGATACATCCTCCAGATGGACCACCTGTTTGAACAGCTTTAAATGCTTTATTGTCTCTAATTCCTCCACCAATTTCAAAAACAATGTCTCTTAAAGTTGTTCCCATTGGTACTTCAACAAGGCCAACATTGTTTATAGCTCCAGCTAAAGCAAAAACTTTAGTACCAGGTGATTTTTCAGTTCCAATTTTTCTAAACCATTCAGAACCTTTTAATGTTATCAAAGGAACACTTGCAAGAGTCTCAACGTTATTTATCAATGTAGGTTTTCCCCAAAGTCCACTGTTAGCAGGGAAAGGCGGTTTTGTAGTAGGCTCACCTCTGTACCCTTCAATAGAGTGCATCAAAGCAGTTTCTTCGCCACAAACAAAAGCACCAGCACCTAATCTAATATCAATATCAAAGTTAAAATCAGTACCAAAAATATTTTCTCCCAAAAAACCGTATTCTTTTGCATCATTTATAGCTGTTTTCAATCTTTGAACGGCTAAAGGATATTCAGCTCTAATATAAACAATGCCTTCATCAGCACCAACAGCGTAACCAGCTAACGCCATACCTTCTATTACACTATGAGGATCTCCTTCAAGAACAGATCTGTCCATAAAAGCCCCAGGGTCTCCCTCATCAGCATTACAAACTACGTACTTTTTATCACCTTTGGCTTTTTTTGTGAATTGCCATTTTAGTCCTGAAGGAAATCCTCCTCCGCCTCTACCTCTTAAGCCTGATTCAAGAAGATTTTCAATTACTTCGTCCCTTGACATTTCTTTTAAAGCCTTACCAAGAGCTAAATAACCATCATTAGCTATATATTCATTAATATCTTCTGGATTAATAGCTCCGGCATTTCTTAATGCCATTCTAACTTGTTTTTTGTAAAAAGGCATTTGTGTCGATTCTTCAAGCTTTTCTTTATTTTCTGGTTCTTCATATAATAACTTTTTCACCCTTCTACCTTTTATAACGTGTTCTTCTACAATATTTTCAACGTCATTTTCAGTGACTTTTACATAAAAAGTATTATCTGGTAAAAACTTTACTATTGGACCTTGTTCACAAAATCCAAAACATCCTGTCCTAACTATTTGAACAGAATCTTTCAAATCTTTTTTTTCTAAAACTTCGTTAAATTTATCTATAATATCTCCACTGCCAGAGGAAACACAACCTGTTCCCCCACAAACGAGGATAAACTGTTTGTAATTAGCCATTAGATTAATTCCCTCCTATCTTATTCAGCTCTTTGGTGAGTTTCACCTATTATTGAATCTTGTAGTAATTCTTTTTTTATCAGATGTTTTTCAACTAATTCTTCCACTCTTGATTCATCTATATGTCCATATAAAATTGGGTCTTTTCCAGGTTCATTTATTTCTACCGTTGGTTCAGCGTGGCAATAACCCATACAACCTGTTTGTATTACTACAACATTTTCAAGGTTTTTTTCATCTATTACATCAATAAGCTTGTTAAAAGTTTCTTTTGCTCCAGACGAAATTCCGCAAGTTCCCATTGCTACTTTTAAAATAATTTTTTCTTGTTTGCTTGCAGCGTTTCTAAATTTTATGTTTTGTTGCGCTTTGTCTTTCATTTTCATAAGTTCTTCAATACTTTTGATTTTAGCCATAAATTAGAACCCTCCTTAAATAATCCCTTCTTCTTTTGCCTTTGTTTTGTAATTTTCTATAATCTTTGGAAGATCTTCTTTTTTAACCCTTCCGTGAACTTTTTCACCAATCATAAGTACGGGTGCCAAGCCACATGCGCCAACACATCTCACTGAATGTAGAGAAAACAATCCATCTTCAGAAGTTTCGTTATCTTCAAGGCCTAAAAGATTCTTAAGCTCTTCAAATAACTCTCCTGAACCTCTAACATAACAAGCTGTTCCCAAACAAACAGAGATTGGGAATTTGCCTTTGGGTTTCATTGTGAAAAAATTATAAAAAGTTACAACACCATATACTTGAGACGCATGAATTCTTAGTTTTTCAGCAATCAATTTTTGAACTTCAATAGGTAAATAACCCACTATTTGCTGAGCTTTGTGTAATGCCCTTATCAAATAACTTCTTCTTTCTACCTCGTCTTTGTCGTTAAGGTTTAAGCTGTCTAAATATTCTTCTACTTCCTTCATTTGAACATCAAGAGAATCTGTCATTTTTTTCCCTCCCAAATTGGATTATTTTTATCATAATTGATATTAATTTCACAAGTTCACTATAAATTTAAAAAAATATAATCATAATAAAACAAAAGTCAACTTACATTAATTATTAAAACACATTATATTTAATAACAAAAAAACTATGTTTAACAATAAGTGAAAAAGTCTTTAAATTTGTATATTCCTAATCCTTATTCAATTTTATCAAAATTATTATGTAATAACAATTCTCTTAATTATTATATAAAGTCAGCAAAATATGTTCTAACGAAAATAAGCTAAAATATCAAAAGAAAACATACAAATGATATTTTTTTCACACGATAAAAAATAGCTATAATTGATTTTACTTTGAAAGTTAAATCAATTATAGCAAAGTGAAAAAGATTTCATTCTTCAATTTTTTCGTTATCAAAAAGCTTTTCATATTCTTTATCTATTTTTTCTTTTTCTTCTTTTAGCAAATTCAACTTACCTTTTGCTTTTGATAGTATTTCCAAGGATTTTTTGTAAAGTTCAAGTGCATTTTCAACATCCATATCGCCGTTGTCTTTTTGAAATAAATCATTTATTTCCTCCAAATATTCCATTTGTTGATTAAAGCTCAAATTTTCTATTTCTTTTTTTGTCAATTTTAAAATTTCTTTCATATTTAATCCTCCCATTTTTCTATATTTAATATCTTATTATTTGATTTACCATCTTTAAAAATAACCTCAACATTTTCATCTTTTTGTATTTTTGTTATTGAATCTATAATTTTTCCGTCTTTTTTAACTATAGCTCCTTTGTTTAAAAATGAAGCAAAAGGACTATTTGCAGTAATATCTTGATAAATATTTTTCAAAAAATTATCTCTTCTTTCAAAATAATTATTCACATTAATTTTGTTAACTTTTGTATATCTTATTACTTCATTCTTTAATTGTTCTAAATCTTTTTCCAGATCTCTTCTGATTCGAGATAATCTAAATGACTTTAAATAGTCTTCTTTTTGGTTTATCTTGATATTAATTTCTCTTGATACTGTGTTCTTGTAATTTTTTAAAATGTTGTCATTATTGCCTATTTTTTTAGTTATTAAGCTTGATAAAAAACTAATTTGTTTTAAGCTGAAATTATTTTCCATATTACTGAAAAGTTTTGAAAAATATAGATATATGTTTTTTGAATACAGTTCCAAGTTTTCGTATTTTTTGTTTATTGAATTAGTAATATCTTTTGAAACTTCTGTTGGAGTTGAATAGCTTTTCCATGCGACATAATCAGGAATGGTTTTGTCTTGTTCGTGACCTATTCCAGACAAAACTGGAATTCTTTCATTCATTTTTGAAATATAAAACCCAATTTCTTCATCATCAAAGTACATAAGATCGGATTTTGATCCCCCGCCTCTTATTATAACAACTAAATCATAATCAATTTTTGATTTTATGATATTTCTTAAGGCATTTTTCATACCTGGTACAGTTGAAGCACCTTGCATAGGTGATTCGTATAAATGTATCAGTGGTTTAATTTTTGCATCATCAAGATTTTTCTTGAAATCACCGAACCCAGCGGCAGTTGGAGAAGTTATCACAGCGATTTTTTTGATAGGTTCAAGCTCATCTAAATTATGTTCTTCTTTTTGAAGGAGATTTTTTGAATCCAATAATTTAAGTATTTTTTTTCTTTTCAATTCAATTTCAGAATCTCCTAATGAACTCAAACTCAGTCCGTTGATTACATATTTCGCAGATGATTTCCACAATGATATTTTCCCTTTTATATTCCATCTTTTGTTTATCAAATCTTTAGTTTCATCTATATTTATATTTTTGAAAAGATATTTAACCATTCCATTAGGGAAAAAAACTGTTATGGAATAATTAGTATTTTTAACTTTTTGAGAAATTTCAATAAATAAATCTTTTCTTTTACTGAACTTAGCAGATGTGATATCTCCAGTAACCAAGATTTCTTTTCCATATAATTCGGTTTGTTTAAAATCATCATATAATTTATCTAATAAAGATTTGATGTTCTCAAATTTAGGAAAATGGTTTTCGTTTTGAAAAAGCAACGGTTATCTCTCCTTTTAAAGGGTTATTGTTAAAATGCTCAATTACTTCATCGGTAGTTCCTTTAAAGAATTCTTGGTGTAATTTGGTTATTTCTCTAGCAATAAAAACTTCTACGTCTCCTATTATATTTTCTAAATCTTTTAGAGTTGATAAAAGTCTGTTTGGAGAATCGAAGAAAATATAAATTTCACTTTCTAAATTGTCTTTAATTTTTCTAAATAGTCTTCTCCTGTTTTTATCTCTTGGCAGAAAGCCCAGAAATGTAAATTTTGATCCTGGGAATCCGCTTGCCGCTAAAGTAGCTATTGGAGCAGAAGGGCCTGGAATAATATCTATTTCTATATTTTCTTTGTAGCATGAATCTATTAAATTCGAGCCAGGATCTGATATTACTGGCATTCCTGCGTCACTAACAAGACATACTCTTTCGTAAGTTTTCAGTAATTCAAGGACTTGATGAATTTTTCTTTCAGAATTTACCTGATTAAAAGTAAAAAGATTTTTTTCGCCTATTTCTAAAGCATTTAATAGTTTTATTGTCACTCTTTTGTCTTCAGTTAATATTAAATCAGCTTTTTTCAAGGTTTTTAGAGCCCTAATGGATATATCCTCGAGATTCCCAATTGGAGTTCCAACTATATACAATTTACCCATTAAAATCATCCTCACAATAAATTATAAGTTTTTCTGCCTTATCTTCAAAAGTTCCTGCAAAATCTCTATTTGAAAAAACATTTTCTTTGTCTATCTGTTTTAAGTATTTAAAATCATCTTTTAAATAAGATTTTAAATACTTATTTAAATCTTCTATTTTGTTACTCTTTTCTTCTATTTCTAACAAGTATTTTATTTTATCAAATGGTAATTTATATTTGATTAATCTAAAAGGGTTTAGCAGTCTATCTATAACAATTTCGGGGTCATCAAGAATAAAATATCTAATTTTTGCAACTACCTCAAGATTATTTAATTCTTCGAGATTTGGTTTTCTGATAACCTCTTCTTGTTCATGTCGTATTTCTGCAGAAATATATTTTTTTGTTGTTTTTACCCAAGTTTCAACTCCACTATAAGATTTAACTCTTCTAATTCTTTCACCGTTATATTTGTACCATTGAATTAGCAAAGATTTTCTGATATAATTTTTTTTGAGTTTTAAATAACCATCGTAATCATTAATTAGATACTTTTTTTCTCTTTCAAACATAAAAACACCTCTAGTTAATTTTTTTTTGTTTTAAATATATAATAAAATATAGTATAATGATATTAGAATTACTTCCTTTAAATTATATCATTAAAAAGTCGGGAGGGCATTGAGATGGCTACGGACATGAAGATAGTAACATTTAATTTAGGAAAAGAAAAATTTGGGTTAGACATTATGAAGATAGATGCTGTAACTGAATATGAAGAAGTAACAGTCATCCCTCATGTTGCAGATTATCTTGAAGGAGTAATAAACTTTAGAAAAGAAGAAGTTTTACCTTTAGTTAATATGAGAAGAAAATTTAAATTTCCTGATTTTCAAGAAAAATCAAAATGTAAAGTTATTGTTATTAAAGTTGGTCAAAGAAAAATTGGAATAATGGTTGATGATGTAAAAGAAGTTAAGACTATTTCTACAGATTTGATAGAAGAAAAACCCGATGTTGGTGGAATGAACAATGTAAACTTTATATCTGGGATTGCAAGGTTAGAAGATGAAATGCTTATAATATTAGATGTAGACAAGCTGTTGAATTCAGAAGAAAAAATGTCCTTAGATCAAGTTATGGAAGAAGCATAAATTGAAGGGCGCTTAGGCGCTCTTTTTATTTAGTTGGGGTGAACCTATGAATAAAAAAAAGTATATTAGAGGATTTATCCTTTCATTAATACTAACTTTTGGTATAATATCCGTTTTTACATTTAGCACAGGGATTGAGGAAAACATTCAAAAACTAAAAACTTTTATAATTTATTTTGCTTTTTTGGGTATTTTAATGATGGTTGTGAAATGGATAGCAGAAACCTGGATTTTGAAAATCTCTCTTTTCGAGCACAAGGATAAATTTGGTTTTTTTTCTCTTATGAGAATAGTAATTATAGGTAATCTATTTAATTACCTCACACCTTTTTTTACAGGAGGACAACCTGTATTGGTATACTATTTATCTCAAAAAGGTATAAAACCAGGCGAAACAACTGCAAGTATAATATATAAATCAATGATATTTCAAATTGTAATGACTGTATTTGGAATAACAGGTGTTGTTTATTCTTATATATATCTTAACTTGGAATCGACTTTAATTATTTTAGCAGGTACTTTGTTAAATGGATTTGTAATTTTTTTAATACTACTCTTTTCATTGAGTAAGGAAAAATCTTTAAAAATCGTAAAAAGTGTTACCATGCTGTTAAAAAAAATAAAAATAGTAAAAAAACCTGAAGATATGATGGAAAAAATTGTGAATAATGTCGAAGCTTTTGTAAATATGTTTAAAACTAACTCAAAAAAAATACCACAATTTTTATCAGTTTTTGCTTTGAGTAGTGTTCAAGTGCTTACGTATATTTTTTCTATAATTTTTGTGCTAATGGGCTTTAAAATTGATTTTAACATTGATTTGTTTTTTAAATCTTTAGTTTTAGATATTGGTGCTGCAATTGTTCCTACACCGGGTACTGCTGGAGCAGCAGAAGGATTTTATTATTTGATATTTTCAGAAACAGCAGATATTTTTACGATAAATACGTCTGTTTTCATATGGAGACTAGTTACATATTATTTTGTAATTTTTGTAGGTATAATTCTGTTTATATTGAGGCCAAAAAAAACAGGAGACTCTTAATGTCTCCTGTTTTTGGTGCCGAGGGCGGGACTCGAACCCGCACGAGCTCAATTGCCCATATGGCCCTCAACCATACGTGTCTACCAATTCCACCACCTCGGCAAATTTTCTAACTGAAAGTTATTATACAATAGAAAAATTATTTTGTCAATTAAGTGTTTATGTATACATTCTTAATTTCTTCTTCTATAGTTTCATCTACCATACCTTTTATAGTCTTTTTATTAAGTATTCTGTATCTTATATCTGTTGAAGATATTTCTATTATAGGGGCGTTTAATTTAATATGAGGGATAACACTTTTTTCTGTATTATATCCTAATCTTGGATAAACAAGCAATTTAGAAATTTTCAAAATTTCCTCGTATTTATACCATTTATAAAAGTTAAAAAGGCTATCTTCTCCAATCAAAAGAAAAATATCATCGTCCTGAACTTTTAAATGTTCCAATGTTTTTAAAGTATAAGAAGGTTTTGATAGAGATTGTTCTATATCACTTATTTCGAAATTATCTCCAAAAGTTGCTTTACAGAAAAAGATTCTTTTTTTTGTGTTCAGAATACAATCATTTTTTTTGTGTGGTGGATTTGGTGTTGCTGAAATTATGAATCTATTAGGTTTTAACTCATCATAAGCAATATTAGCTATGATTTTATGGCCCACATGTGGAGGGTTAAAAGATCCCCCAAAAAAGATAATCATAAAATCACCTCAAGGTATGTAATCAAATGCATAATCAGCAATGTAGATGGTGTCCCCTTCCTCAACACCAGCTTTACCAAGTGTTCTGCTTAAACCATTTCTTTCTAATATATTCAAAATCTTTCTCCTTGAATCGGTTTCGCTTATATCGTATTTTTTTAAAAGGAGATCTATTCCTTCACTATGAATTTCGTATTCATGGTCAGAAATTTTGGTTACTTCTATATTGAAATATTCATACACTTCATTTACAACAGGCTCAACCTTAAGTTTTTTAAAGTCTTCATAGGTTCTCTTGATTTTTTCTAGGTTCTTGAGTTCATCTTCTTTATAATCTTTTATCATATTCCACATTTTCATAATTATAGCGTCTAAATTTTTATTTGAATATGCTGAAATAGGGGTAATTTCTATGTCAAGTTCCCTTTCAAAATTTTGAATATTCTTTTCTAATTCTTCTTCAGTTATTATATCTATTTTGTTACCAGCTATGATTTCATCTTTTTCAGCCAAAGTCGTCGAATACTTTTCCAATTCTTCTCTTATTTTTTTATAGTCTTCTATAGGGTCTCTCCCTTCAACTCCAGATATATCAACGAGATGTAAAATTCCATAACATCTTTCTATATGCTTTAAGAATTGATCCCCTAAACCTGTACCTTCATGGGCGCCTTCGATAAGGCCTGGAATGTCTGCAACAACAAAAGATTTAGCTTCATCAACTTTCACGACTCCCAAATTTGGCGTTAAGGTTGTAAAATGGTAATTTGCGATTTTTGGTTTTGCTTTTGATATTCTTGATATTAAAGTTGACTTACCTACATTTGGGTAACCTATAATTCCTATATCTGCAACTAACTTCAATTCAAGGTGTAGTCTATTAAACTCTCCATCTGCACCATTTTCAGAGATTCTTGGTGCTTGTAAAGTAGAATTGGCAAACTTAGAATTACCCCTTCCACCTTTTCCACCTCTGGCTGCGATATAATAATCTCCAGGGTTTTTCAAGTCAGTTAATAAATCATTAGTTTCTGAATTAAAGATCATAGTTCCTAATGGTACATCAATTATTAGATTTTCACCTGCTTTTCCATACATGTTTTTTGCTTTGCCATTTTCTCCGTCTTCTGCAAAATATTTTCTTTTGTATTTAAATTCTAACAGAGTGGTTTTGTTTGGAGTGGCTCTTATAATTACACTGCCACCATTGCCTCCATCTCCGCCATCTGGGCCACCTTTTGGTACATACTTTTCTCTTCTGAAGCTGATTGCTCCATCTCCACCTTTTCCACCTTTTACTAATATATTCGCTTCATCTAAAAAATCCAATTGCATATTATTAACCTCTCATTCTCCAAAATATTTATTTATTTGTTTTTTATCAAGCCCATAACCTTCATTTTCATCATTTTCAAATGGTTCTGTATGTATTACAACATCTTTTATATAATTATTCAATTCTTTAATTTTATTTTCATATTTTTCTGTTATTTTATTAGCCTCTTTTATAGTCATTTCAGGGTCCAACTCTATGTGTAAGTCAACAAAATAAACATATCCTGATTTTCTAGCCCTTATTTTATGGGGGTTTTTGATACAATCAAAATTGTCTGCTGCTTCTATTGTTATTTTGTAAATTTCTCCCAGTTCTTTAGAACCATCCATTAATTCATTAGAAGTTTCTAAGAACATTTCTATTCCTATTTTAAAGATAATTATCGAAACAAAAATAGCTATTACTGAGTCTAACCAGTCTATGCCTGTTAAATAAAATATAAGAATTCCCACAGCTACACTCAGTGAAGTGAGAACATCATTCCTCATGTTCATCGCATCTGCAATTACAGATGAACTATTTATTTTATTTCCAATATTTTTTTTGTAGAAATATAAAAAAAGTTTTGTTAAAACAGATATTATAGATATTATAAAAATCAAAAAAGGTTGTTCAATAGTGACTTGTTCACTAAAGAGCCTTGAAAGAGCGTTATATAAGACTTGGTAACCAGCAAAAAGGATAACAATTGAAAGAATTTTTGTGATTATAGGCTCTATTTTTTCATGTCCATAAGGATGCGATTCATCAGCCGGTTTGTTTGCTATTTTTGAAGCTATCAAAGTTAAAAAAGAAGTGATAATATCTGTTACGGAGTCAATTCCATCAGCCAAAATAGCTAACGAATTAGTAAAAAAACCAATAGATACTTTTACAATTCCCAAAAAACTATTTAAAATTATTCCCACAATAGAGGATTTTCGTGCTTCTTTTTCTCGATATGAAATTTGCTCTGTCATAATTTTACCCCCAAAATAATTTAAGTCAAAAACAATTATAGCAAATATTTGTTAATAAAAAGGTTTTTTAGTTATAAAATATATTTAAATAAATGAGCATATACTTATAATATATACCTATTAAATCCATTTTATTTTGGAAAAATATATCTATTAAGGTATAATTGTATTAGGAAAAAACAAAACGGAGGTGCAAAATGCTTGTACCAATTACAAAAGATTCTTATATAACAGCGGAAAGAGTTCATTCAATTTTACCTCAAGAATATATACAATTCAGAAAGGTAAAAAAAATTTTCCAGGGTAATGATGTTTTAACAGAAGAAGAAAAAAAAGATGAAAATAATGAAGTAAAAGGAAATACATCTTTAATAGATATTACCTATGGAAGAAGTGTTGAAACAGTAATATTTATGGATAGTGGGCAATTAATTTTATCATCTGTGGATACAAAAAAAGTTATAGAAAAAGTTAACAAAGGTAGGAGGTTTTAATAATGAGTATTCCAATGCCAGTAGTTATTGAAAGTGATGGAAGGTATGAAAGATCTTATGATATTTATTCAAGGTTATTAAAAGACAACATAATATTTTTAGGCACAGAAGTAAATGATACAGTAGCAAATGTAATAATAGCTCAAATGCTATTTTTAGAATCAAAAAATCCAGAGAAAGATATTTATTTATACATAAATTCTCCTGGTGGTTCAATTACTGCAGGCTTAGCAATTTATGATACAATGCAATATATCAAAAATGACGTCTCAACAATTTGTTTAGGTCAAGCTGCTTCAATGGGTGCTGTTTTATTAGCTGCTGGAGCAGAAAAAAAGAGATTTGCCTTACCAAATTCAAGAATAATGATCCACCAGCCCTGGGGTGGAAGTCAAGGCACTGCAGTTGATGTAGAAATTCAAACTAAAGAAATTTTAAGGATGAGAAAAGAACTAAATAGAATTTTAAGTCATCATACCGGACAACCAATTGAAAAAATACAAAAAGATACAGACAGAGACTTTTTTATGTCATCAGAAGAATCAAAAGAATATGGATTAATAGATAAAGTTATAAATTCAAAGGAAGAAGCACAAAAGTCATAATAAATTGGGCGCTATTTAGCGCCCTACTTTTTTAAAGTAGGAGGGCTATCATGGCTGAATATACACCAATGATGAAGCAATATTTGGAGATAAAAGAAAAGAATAATGATTCAATTTTACTTTTTAGGCTTGGAGATTTCTATGAAACATTTTTTGAAGATGCAAAAAAGGTATCTGAAATACTTCAAATAGTTCTAACTAAGAGAAACAATCATCCTATGGCGGGGATACCTTATCATGCTTTAGATAACTATTTAAAAAAGTTATTAGATAATGGTTTAAAAGTGGCTATTTGTGATCAAGTTGAAGATCCTTCTGAAGCAAAGGGTATTGTGAAAAGAGAAGTCACAAGGGTTATTACTCCAGGAACAATAATAGAAGAAAATATGCTGGACGAAAACAATAGATTCAGCATTTTAGTGGATTATGATGAAAAAGATGAAGAATTTTTAATAGTTTTATTTGATTTTTCAACTGGGGAATTATATATAGATAGATTTGATATTTCTCAAAATGAGTTGTTGGACATGATAATTTCCAATAATTATTCTCAAGTGCTTTTAAGTTTTAAACTTAGATATTTGAAAAATGAAATAAAAACATTATCATCCAAAATTTATACAGAAGTTTTAGAAGAGTGGTATTTCTCTTCAAATTACGAAGAACATATAAAAGAATCTTATGATATTTTAACTTTAGGTCATCTTCCGTTTGACCAAGAAGAGTTAAAAAGTCTGGACGCAGTTTTGAAGTATTTGGAACTAACCCAATTCAAAAAAATAAAGCATTTGAACATACCTAAAAAGTTAAAATCAAAAGAATTTATGTACATAGATATAAATACCTTAAACAATTTGAATATAGTTTCAAATGAAAATAGAGGGAAATCTGTATATGATATTTTGAGAAAAACAAAAACACCTATGGGGCATAGAAAGCTAAAAGACTTTTTAAGTAGACCTTTGATTGATGAAAAACAAATCAATCAAAGATTAGATCTTGTTGAAGTTTTTTTTGAGAACAATTTTTTATCAGAAGAAATAAAAGAATACTTATCATCAATAAAAGATATCGATAGAATTATATCAAGAATATCGCTCTTAAAATCTACTCCAAAAGATTTAATTGCCCTAAAAGATTCTTTAACTCAAGTTCCATATATTAAAGAAGCTTTAGAAACCAATGAAAAAACTCAAGGGTTTTTTTCTAATGTTAATATAAGAACTGATTTGAAACAAAAAATAGAAAAACATATATTTGATGAACCTTCTAATGAACCTGGTGATGGAAAAGTTATAAAAAAAGGTATTTCTAAAGAATTAGACGAATACAGAAGTCTAATAACAGATATAGATACTTTTTTAGAAAATATACAAAAAAGAGAAAAAGAAAAAACAGGAATAACCACACTGAAATTAGGAAGAAATAAAATATATGGTTTTTATATTGAAATATCAAAAGCTCAATCAAAAGAAGTTCCAGATGAGTATATTAGAAAACAAACTTTAACTAATACAGAAAGGTTTATCACTGAAGAGCTTAGAGAACTTGAAAAAAAAGTTATCATAGCAGAGGAAAAGGTTAAAAAAATTGAAAAAACGATTTTTTTAAATTTCATAAAAGACTTATCTGATTCCGTAAAAGATTTGAAAACTATATCTGAAAAAATATCATATTTAGATGTAATACGGAGTTTTGCTGAAATTAGTAAAACAAATAGATATACAAGACCTTATTTTGTAAAAGGGAATAAGGCCAAAATCGAAAGTTCGAGACATCCTGTTGTTGAAAAATTTGTTGATAATTTTACACAAAATGATTTTGAAATAGAGGACAAGAATTTTATAGTTTTAACTGGCCCTAACATGAGTGGTAAATCTACCTATCTTAGGCAAATTGGAATTTTGAGTATACTCGCTCAAGCTGGATGTTTTGTCCCAGCAAAAAAAGCACATATACCTTTGTATGATAGAGTGTTTACAAGAATAGGTGCAAAAGATGATATTGTAACTGGTAAATCAACTTTTTTAGTTGAAATGATGGAAATGTCAACTATTCTAAACCAAGCAACTGAAAGATCATTGGTTTTGCTTGATGAAGTTGGTAGGGGGACGTCAACATTAGACGGAATATCAGTAGCATGGGCTATTTCTGAATATCTTTTTCAAATTCTAAAATCTAATACGATTTTTGCCACCCATTATACTGAGTTGACAATGCTTTCAGAAATATATGATAATGTTATTACAAAAAGAGTTCAAGTAAAAGAAACAAAAGAAGGTGTTCTTTTTTTGCATAAAATAGAGAATGGTGTCAGTGATAACAGTTACGGCATAGAAGTAGCAAGGTTAGCAGGTTTTCCAAGTGAAATAGTCGATAGGGCTAAAGAAGTTCTGGAAAATCTTTCTGATAAAGTGGATTTAGAAAACAGATTGAAGAAGATGCGAAATATAAATAGAAAGAAATATAAAACTCCACAAGGACAATTAAAAATGTTTTAAAGTATGATATAATTTTAGGTGGAAAGAAAACATATAAGGGAGGTATTAAAATGCCTATAAAAGAAGAAAATAATTTTGGAGAAATCACAATTTCTGAAACAGTATTAAGAGACATAACTTACAAAACTGTTGAAAAATTCATGAAAGAAGAAAAAATATACAATGAAAAAATTGAAAAAGACCTATCAAAAAATATAAAGATCGTTCATAACAAAGATGACAGTTTGAGTTTAAATTTAAAAATACCTGCAAAATATGGAGAAAACATAGTCGAATTTTCAAAAAAAGTACAAAAATCAATAAAAGAAGAACTTGAAAAAATGTCAGAAATATTTATTACCAATGTTGATATCACCATAGAATCTTTAGAATATATCAACATGGGAGAAGAAATAGAAGAAAATCCAGAAAATGATTATTCTGAAGAATATGAAGAAGAAAAAGATGAAGAAGATGATCAGAAAGGATCTGAATAATGGATATATCTCCTGTTAGAGAATTTTCTTTTACAATTCTATTTCAGTTAAACTATAGAGAACTTAACGAAGAAGATATTGAGTTTTTAATTGAAGAAAATTCAAAAGATGCCAAGTTAGATCAAAAAAGCATTAACCAATCAAAAAAATATATACAAGATCTACTTAGTAAAAGAGAAGAAATAGATAACAATATAAAAAAACAACTTAAAAATTGGAAATTCGAAAGATTAGGTTTTGTAGAAAAAACTTCTCTAAGAATGGGATTTTACGAGCTTGAATTCAGAAAAAATGTCCCTTTTAAAGTTGCAATAGACGAGAGTATAAAACTTACTAAAAAATATGGAGAGGAAAAATCTATAAAATTTGTAAACGGATTATTAGATAGATTTGCAAAAGGAATTTATAGCAGCAATGAAGGATGATTATATGAAAGAAAAATTATATAAAAAAATAAGAGAAATGAATTATACTCAACTCTATGAATTTTCTGATGAAATAAGAAAATATATTTACGATGTGGTTTATTCCAATAACGGACATTTAGCATCAAATTTTGGAGTTGTTGAATTAACTTTAGCTCTCTATAGAGTGTTTGATCCATATGAAGATGTAGTTATATGGGATACTTCTCATCAAGCGTACGTTCATAAATTACTAACTGATAGATGGGATGAATTCAAAACTCTGAGGCGCTATAACGGTTTATCTGGATTTACGAATATAAAGGAATCTGAGGCAGATAAATTTGGAGCAGGACATGCAGGAACCTCCATATCTGCCGCTTTAGGTTTTGCTTTAGCTGATAAGATAAAAAAAAGAGATAGAAATATTATATCCATAATTGGTGATGGGTCTTTTACTTGTGGTATGGCATTGGAATCGCTTAACCAACTTAAATTTCAGAAGACAAATGTTAAAATTATATTAAACTCCAACGATATGGCTATTTCTCCAAACGTTGGAACTTTTTCGTATTTATTTTCAAAAATTAGGATGAAAAAAAATTATAACTCCTTGAAAAAATTGGTAAAAGATATTTTAGGAGATTCAGAATTAGGCCAAGATTTAGAAAACATGATCAAAAAAATGAAAGAAGGATTCAAGCACACAGTTTTTTCTGAACCCATAGGTTTTTTTGAAGACTTGGGTATAAAGTACATAGGACCTATTGATGGCCACAACATAAAAGAAATGGAATTGTTTTTAAATTATCTAAAACAATATGACGAAGGTCCTGTTGTTTTACATGTCTTGACTAAAAAGGGTAAAGGTTATATAAACGCAGAAAATGAACCCTCTAAATTTCATGGAGTATCTAAGCCTATTGAAAAAAAAGGTATATCTCATTCTAAAATCGTAGGTAATGTTTTAGCTTATTTATCTGATGAAAACTTTCTGGCTTTTACAGGTGCTATGGCTGATGGAACTGGTTTGAATATATTAAAAGAAAAAGATCCTGAAAAATTAATCGATATGGGTATAACAGAAGCCAGTATAGTGACTGCTGCAGCTGGTTTATCGTTAGGAGGGGTACTCCCTGTTGTTGACTTGTACTCTACTTTTATGCAGAGGGCATTTGATTCAATAATTCATGACGTTGCCTTGCAAAATATACCTTCTCTTTTCCTATTAGATAGAGCGGGTTTAGTTGGAGAAGACGGACCAACACATCACGGTGTTTTTGATATTTCATATTTGAAATTGATTCCGAATATCGAGTTAATCACTCCTATAGATGGTCAGGATTTAGCTAACACTATTTATACGTGTGTGAAAAAAGGAATAAAAAAACCAACTTTTATTCGTTTTCCTAAAGAAAATTACGAGAAAGACAAAGATTATATAATTGATAATCTTGAATATACTGATTTATCTTGGAAAAAATTAAAAGTTTCAGATAGCTCAGCTTATGTTTTATCGGTAGGAACAATATCAAAAAACGTATTGAAAGCTACAGAATCAATGGACATTAATGTAATAGGAGTTAGAACGATAAAAGAATTAGATAAAAAAATAATAGAAGAAATTAAATCAAAAGCAGAAAAGATAATTACCGTGGAAGAAGGGAGCTTGAGTGGTGGGTTTGGAGAGACAATACACTCCATTTTCTCGAATAAAGAGATTTACTCATTTGGAATAAAAGATGAATTCATAACTCACGCTACAAGAGAAAAACAGTTAGAACTTTGTGGTTTGGATGTAAAAACATTAAATATCAAAATTGAGCAGATCATAAATAATTATAAAAGGGTGGTATAGGTGCAGAAAAATATACTTTTATTTTTAACTATAACAATTATTTCGTTGGTGAGTTTTTCATCGGAGATATTTATATCTCCCTCTTATTCATTAACTCAGCAAGCAACTTCTCAAGTTGTCACTGAATTAACATCGGGAAACTACCCATTTGATTATTTGGGAGGTAGAATATCTTATCTAATAGATACCGAAGATACCGGCGAGATAAAATATGGACCTTATGTAGGTTTATCATATATACAGGGTTTTGAAAATACTTATTTGGCAGCTTATAATGAGGATTTAAAATCAATAGGTTTATCTTTAGGGCTTAATGTAAAATATACTACCCCAATATTCAAAGAAATCTATTTTGTCGTGAATGCTTATGGTGGTGTCAATTCACCAGATTATTTGAAATCTTTTTCAACAGAAATCTTAGTGCAAGCAGGATTATCATACAGTAACATATATGTTCTCGCTGGTTATGAAACAAGGTATTATAAGTTGACAGATGAAGCTGAGGACAGTTACGTCAAAGTTAACCAATTTCCAATTTCAATGGGGGTGGCGTTCCAATTTTAGAGAAAACATACAGAGATCTTGAGATAGACAAAGTACTTGAAATTATAGGTAGCTATTCTCATAGTGTATATGGCAAAAGATATTTAAAATCAAAAATACAATTTTATAAAAACTTAGAAAATTTACAGCGGGAAATAGAAATTTCCCGAAGTTTTTTTATGTTAAAGAATAACCAGTTACTATTTAATATTAAAGGAATTCCAGATATAAAAGAAACTTTAGAAAAGTTAAAATCAAACTCTATATCGGAAACCAAAGACTTTAGAAAAATAGCTGAATTTCATGAAGTCGTGTACAGAGAATATAAGGAAAACAACAATAATTTTGACAAAAATGTTACAGATGTATTTATTAAGTTTTCTTTTTTAAGAGATATGGCAAAAGAAATATTCAACGCCATAGATATAGATGGAGAAATAAAAGATACAGCTTCAGAACTTTTGAGAAATTTGAGAAGTCAAATAAAAAAAACAAAACAAAAAATAGATTCTTTATACAGTTCTTACACAAACAAATACTCAAAATATCTTAGTATTGAAAAACCTGTTTTTAAAAACGGTAGGCTCTGTTTAGCTGTAAAGGCAGAGAACAGAAAATATATAAAAGGTATTTTTGTAGCAAAATCTGATTCTGGAGCGACATATTTTATAGAGCCCGAAAGAATAAGTGCCTCAAATGAAGAGTTGATAGATCTTCAAAACAAAGAAAGAAATGAAATATCGAGAATATTGTCTGAGTTAAAATTAATGATAAGCCGAAATATTGAAACAATATACAAAAACATAGATGTTGTATCTTATATAGATTATCATATTGCAAAGGCAAATTATTCTTTTTATAGGAAGGCGGACTATTTCATTCCAAAAAAGCACCATAAAAAAATATATTTTAAAGATTTAAAACATCCTTTGTTAGGAGATGGCTCTGTTCCTTTAGACATAGATTTAGAAAACAATGGGATGATTATAACAGGACCAAATACCGGAGGTAAAACAGTCACTCTTAAGTCAATAGGAGTTGCCTTTTTCCTATCACATGTAGGGTTACCAATTTTGAGTATGAAAGCAGAAATGCCTTTTATAAATTCTATATATACTGATATGGGTGACGAGCAGAGCATAACTCAAAATTTGAGCACTTTTTCTGCACATTTGGTAAATATAAACGAAATCATAAAAAATGCTGATGAAAATAGCTTGGTTTTAATAGATGAACTTGGGACTGGAACTGACCCAATTGAAGGTTCAGCTTTAGGAAAGTCTATAATAGACTATCTCATCAAAAAAAACGTGAAGCTTTTTATTACATCACATTTATCTGAAATAAAGCTTTATTCTATAGAAAATTCTAATTTAACATCTGCATCTATGTCCTTTGATATGAATACTTTAAAACCAACCTATCATCTTATGATGGGGGTTCCAGGCGCATCACATGCCATAGAAATTGCAAGCAGAATGGGTTTTATAAAAGAAATAATAGAAAAAGCAACTGAATATATTTCATCTGAACATTCAAACAGTGAAAATATATTCAGCAAAATTTCAAAGACTTATGAAGAGATGCAATCAAATAAAGAGTTTCATGAAAATAAAAGAAAACAACTTGAAAAAAAGGAAAGAGAATTCAACAAAAAATATGAGTTATTAAAGGATAAAAAAATTGAGGAATTAGATAATGAAATAGGAAACTTAAACTCTCAAATAAGAGAAGCAAAAAAAGAAATGGAAAACTTGATAAAAAATATAAAGTATTCTAAAAACCTTGAAGAGGCGAAAAATTCTTTAAAAAAATTAGAGAATATTCAGAATAACTTCAAAAGTAGAGATATGGATAAAGCGAAAAACAAGAAAATCAAATATAATTTTGAAAAAGGTATGAAAGTATTAGTACAAGGGAATAAAAAAGGAGAGATTTCTGAAATAAGAGGTAAAAAAGCAAAAGTCAATTTAGAAGATTCTCCAATAGAGATTACGTATGATCTTTCAGAACTAAAACCAGTTAAAAAAGAAAACAATAGAAAGACAAGTTTATCCGATAAAATGACCTATACTCCAACAAAAAAGGTAATACCTGAAATTGATTTGAGAGGATATACTGTCCAAGAAGCAATTCCTGAAATAGAAAAGCTTCTATCAGACATCATGTTAAATGAGATGGACGAAGGATATATTATTCACGGAAAAGGTTCAGGTAAATTAGCAGAAGGAATTTGGGATTATTTAAGGAAGAACAAAGATATTAAAAACTTTAGATTGGGTAAAACTGGTGAAGGTGGAAGTGGAGTAACTGTTGTGGAGGTGTAATAATGGTTTTTTCATTGGATTTAGGTACAAGAAATTTGGTTGGTATACTTGCAGAAATAGATGATGATGAAAACATCATAATAAATCATTCTTTTGAAAAAGAACATGAAAACAGAGCCATGATGGATGGTCAAATTCATGATGTAAATAAGGTTGCAAAAGGTGTTAAAAGAATATTGGAAAGTATAAACGAAAAAACTGGAGAAACTCCACATGAAGTTGCAGTAGCTCTTGCAGGAAGATTTTTAATCACAACAACTGGAGAGTATGAATTAGATATAAGCTCTCAAGGTTATGTAGATAGACCTCAAGTTAGAAAAATTGAATTAGAAGCTGTAAAAGAAGCTACAGAGAAGTTAGATTATTCAAAAGGTATGTATTGTGTAGGTTATTCTGTTTTATATTATGAAGTTGATGATGAATGGATAAAGCATTTAGAAGGCCAGAAAGGTAAAAAAGCAAAAGTAAAGGTAATAGCTGCATTCTTACCAAAAAATGTTGTAGAAGCAATGTTAACTGTTTTGGAAATGAATGGATTGAATCCAATTCATATAACTTTAGAACCAATAGCGGCTATGAATTTAGTAGTACCTGAAGATTTGAGAACATTGAATATAGCTATGGTTGACGTCGGAGCTGGCACATCAGACATAGCAATTTCAAATGAAGGCACGATTACGGGCTATGGAATGGTTCCTTTAGCTGGGGACGAAATAACAGATGCTATAACAAAAGAACTGTTAATAGATTTCAACTCAGCAGAAAAAATAAAAAAAGATCTTATAAACAAAGATTCATTTAAATACAAAGATATTTTAGATTTTGAACACGAAATTTCAAAAGAGAAGATAATGGAAATAATAAAGGAACCAATTGATAAGATAACTTCTGAAATCTCGAACAAAATATTAGAACTCAATGGTAAATCACCTGTAGCCGTAATGTTAGTTGGTGGTGGAGGCAAAGTGCCATCATTTAAAGAAAAAATAGCGGAATATTTAGAGCTCGAAGAAAATAGAATAGCTCTAAAATCAACAGATAGCTTAACAAAAATAAAATTTGAAGAAGAAAAAATGTTTGGAAGTGAATACATCACTCCAATTGGAATAGCGAACTCTGCATTGAAAAAAGAGGGAAATGTTTTCAACTCTGTTACAGTTAATGGAACTGTTGTAAACATGATGATGATAGGAACTGATTTATCTGTAATGCAAGTATTATTACAAATGGGATACTCGCCAAATCAGTTAATTGGGAAACCTTCTAAAGCCATTACGTATGAGCTTAATGGAGAATTTAAAATAAAAAAAGGGAACTTGGGTAAAGAAGCCATGATAAAAATTAACAATCAAAAAGCCAATTTAAAGTCAAAGGTCAAACCTGGGGATAAAATAGAATTATACCCTCCTGAAAAAGGAGAAGATGTAGAGGTAACTTTAAAAGAAATAATTAATTCAATTAACTATTTCTTAAACGGTGAACCAAAAAAAATATATCCAAAAGTTATTATAGATGATAATGAGGTCTCAATAAATACACAATTAAAAGATGGGCAAAAAATAAAAACAGTTACTCCAAAAGTAAAAGATATAGTTGAAGAACATTCAGAATCTATTTATTTCACTTTGGATAATGTTCCTTATGAAATTCCTGGGGAATTTACAATAATAAGAAATGACCAGATAGTAGATGAAGAAGAAATAATTAAAGATGGCGATAGTTTTCAAGTTAAAAGGTTAAAGTTGCCAAAAATAAAAGAATTTATTGATACAGATGTAAAAACATTTGAAGTTACTTACAATGGGAAAAAAATAAATTTGGAAAAAGAGAAGATATATATAAAAAATGGCTCTAAAAATACAGATTTAGATTCTCAAGTTAAAAGTGGATCAAACTATAAAATAATAAAAGAAGAATACAAGCCAAATATAATTGATCTATTTTCGCATTTAGATATAGACACAAAAAACATCAAATCGTTCGATTTGAAAATAAATGGGGAAAAGGTGACATCTTTTATGCAAAAAATACCAGAGAATTCAACGATCACTTTTAAATACAATGGTTAAAGGTATAGGTACTGATATAGTAAAAATAGAAAGATTAAATGGAAGGGTAATAAACAGAATACTATCTGATTCAGAGTTGAAAATATATCATACCTTTTCAAATGAAAATAGGAAAAAAGAATTTGCAGCAGGTAGATTTGCTGTAAAAGAGTCATTGTTCAAAGCGCTTGAAACATCTTTTGATTTCAAAAAGATAGAAGTTTTAAAGAACGATAAAGGAGAACCTTATTTAAGTGATAAAACAATAACATATTTAAAAAATGTTATTGGAGATTTTAATATTAAACTATCAATAAGTCATGAAAAAGAATATGCAATAGCCTTTGTGATAGTAGAGGGGGTTGATTGATATTTCAACAGAAAATATAAAAAAAGAATATGAAAATTTAAAAAAAGAAATACAAAAACATGATAAACTTTATTATGTTGAAAGTAAGCCTATAATAGATGATAGAAAATACGATGAAATGTTCAATAGGTTGCTGGAGATTGAAAAGAAACATCCTGAAATAAAAGCCCCTGACTCTCCTTCAAATAGAGTAGGTGGATTGAAAAATGAAGGGTTTGAAAAAGTAAACCATTCAATCCCCATGCTTTCTTTAGATAATACATATTCAGAAGAAGAAATAATAGAATTTGATAAAAGAATAAAAAAGAATATAAAAAGCGATTATAATTATTCTGGAGAGCTTAAAATTGACGGTGTATCAATTTCTTTAATTTATGAAAGTGGTGTATTAAAGAGAGCCATAACCAGGGGAAATGGAATAACTGGTGAAGATATAACTCAAAACGTAAAAACTATAAGAACTATACCCCTTAAAATTTCAAAAGATATAGATATCGAAGTTAGAGGGGAAATTTTTATGCCCAACAAAGAATTTGAGAGAATAAACGAAGAAAGAGAGAATTCTGGAAAAGATGTTTTTGCAAATCCAAGAAATTCAACAGCTGGCACTTTAAAACTTCTTGACACAAAAGAAGTTGCAAAAAGAAGGCTTGATAACTTTATTTATTATCTAATCAATCCAGAAAAATATGGAATTAAAACACAAACAGAAGCTTTAGATTTCTTAAAAGAAATCGGATTCAAGATAAACAAACACAATAAAATGTTAAGAGATGTGGATGAGGTAATAAACTATTGGAAATATTGGAATAAAAATAGGAAAGAACTTGAATATGATACAGATGGAATTGTGCTCAAAATAAACGATTTTGAAATACAAAAAAAGTTAGGAACCACTGTGAGATCACCACGATGGGCTATAGCATTCAAATTTGAAGCCGAACAAAAGGAAACAAAGATAAAAGAAATAAAATTGCAGGTAGGTAGCTCAGGAATTATAACTCCAGTTGCGATATTGGAACCTGTAAACCTAGAAGGAAGTACTGTTCAAAGGGCATCTTTGCACAACTTTGACTATATAGACCAAAGGGACATAAGAGATAAGGACTATGTTTTGATACAGAAAGCTGGGGGAATTATCCCTCAAATATTAGAACCTATAAAAGAAAAAAGAACAGGTGAAGAAATAAAAATCCACCCTCCATCTAAATGTCCTATATGTGATAGTGAAACAGGTAAATTAGATGAAGAAGAAGTTGCCATAAGATGTTTAAATCCACTATGTCCAGCAAAATTAAAAAGAACATTAGAAAAATTTGCTTCCAATTCAGGTATGAATATAGAAGGTTTAGGTCCAAAACTTATTGAAAGGCTATTTGATTCTGGATTGATAGAAGATTTGGGAGATATTTATAAGCTTGATAAACAAAAAATTCTTTCTTTAGGAGAAGGGATAGGTGAAAAAACAGCTAATAATCTTATCAAACAGATAGAACAATCAAAAAATAGGCCTTTAGAAAATATAATTTATGCCATTGGTGTTCCAGGAGTAGGGAAAAAAATAGCCAAAGATTTGTCTAACAAATTTAAAAATATAGATAATTTATACAAAGCTACCAAAGAAGAACTAACAAATATAGATGGTATTGGAAAAGAATTAGCTGAATCAATAAAATCATTTTTTGAAGAAGAGATGACTAAAAAAGTGCTTGAAAAGATGGAAAAATATGGAGTTCAATTTTCTAACAAAGAAGTTACAGTGAAAAACAATGTTCTTCAAGATATGACAATATCTCAAACGGGCAGTCTTAAAAGCATGACGAGAAAAGATTTTTCTGACTATGTGGAAAAAAGAGGTGGAGAATTTTCTTCAAATGTCACAAAAAATACAGACATTTTGGTTATAGGAGAAAATCCTGGTTCCAAGTTGCAAAAAGCTGAAAAATACGGAATTAAAATTTTAGAGGAAGACGACTTTTTTACTCAATTCAAATAGGAGGGACTTATATGAAAAAGCAATTGATTGAAGATATGAAAAAATATATGAAAGATAAGAACAAATTAGCACTTAATACAATAAAAATGGTCAATGCTGAAATAAAAAACCAAGAAATAGACAAACAAAAAGATCTTACTGACGAAGAAATAATAGCTGTTATAGAAAAACAAATTAAAAACAGGAGAGATTCTGTAGAACAATATAAAAATGCAGGTAGAGATGATTTAGCAGAACAAGAGAGCCAAGAAATCAAAATATTAGAAAAATATTTACCAGAGCAATTATCAGAAGAAGAAATAGAAAAAATTGTTGATGAAGTGATTGAGCAAGTAGGAGCAAAAGATAAAAGAGACTTTGGGAAGGTTATGGGGAAAATAATGCCAAAAGTAAAAGGAAAAGCAGATGGAAATATCGTAAAAAAATTAGTACAAAAAAAGTTGGATTAAAATGAAAAAAGTGTACCTTATATTATTTTTTTTGTTAATAAATATATTTATTTTTTCTTTTCAAAAGAGTGACATGATAATTGAATACAACAGATCAAACTGGTACCAAAACAGTGTGGTTGAAAAAATCACTCGTTTGGGAAGTTATTTCTATGATTTTGAAATTATAGATTCTAAAAAAACAGTTTATTTGACAAATCAATATGATTTTGAAGATTCCATGAGTTACGATGTAGATGTTTTTCTAAGAATAACAAATAATTCCACTAAAACTATAAATACTTATTATGAAATCGAAGGGAAAAGTTTTTATAAAAAAAGTGAATTAAAAGATTCCTCAGATTGGGTAGAACAATTTTCTGTGAATTTATTAGAGGAAATTTCTTTAAATAGGTTGAAATATGATAATACATGGGAAACACTTCAGATGACTTTTTATGAAGGTGTGGATGAATATCCAATAAAAAGAAACAGCACAATAGCTTTTATAAGTGATAGGTACAAGGGTAATAGAGAGGTATTTTTCTATGATTTGAATAAAGTAAAAATTAACAAAATACCATTAGAATTATCTTCAGAGTATTTCCCAGATATATCACCTAATGGAAATTATTTTGTTTTTCAATCAACGCTTTTTGGAAACTGGGACATTGTAATTTATGATAGGATTAAAAATGATTTTAAAAAAATAACAGATAAAACATATGGTTATTCACCATATTTTATTGATAATTATAAAATAATATATTCAGAGGAAATTGAAAATGAAGTAAAATACAATCAAATAGTTGAGTATGATCTAATCTCAGAAGAAAAAAAAGTTTTAACAGATGATAAAGAATTTTTAAAATATAGACCTTCATTGTATAAAAATAAAATTATATATTATGGAATAAATCCAGAAACTGCAGAGGTAAGAATTTACTTAAACGATGAAAAGCCTATTAGATTATTTGATTTATCAAGAAATCAAATGGATTCATGGTCAGATAACTCTGATAAAATTGTATTTTCTTACAATTTAGATGCATCTTATGATATTTTCTTCTTGTATGAAAACAATTTACTGAATTTAACAAAAGAAATTGATAGTGATTCATATTATCCAACATTCTCGGATAATGGCAAATACGTTTTTTTCTCATTATATTATAAGAATAAAGAACCCGATATATTCATAAAAAAAATATTTTAGTTGAGGTGAATTTAGTGAGAAGTATTTTTAATGACATAACGAAAGACTATTTTGAATTACTTTCTTATCCGCAAGAAAACTGGGATAAATGGTTTTATTATTTCAGTAATAAAACTAATGGACTATTTGAAAAAGTAATTTTTAGTATTGGTTATGATAAAAATTCATATATAAAATATTTAAAAGATAGTTTAGGCAGAAGGAAATTAGACAAAATAAATTGGTTTAGAGAAGAAACAATTGCCGAAGAAAAGTCAAATATTATAAATATGATAACTCAAAACTCAGAAAATTTTAATCTAAAAAGGGCTGATTTTTCAGTACTTATTTTAAATTTAGATGGTGAAAAACCTTACGTAGTTTTTGAAACATACAAGAAAAATATCATAATCTTAGATTATATATGGTACTACGATCATAAAAGCGAAATTAATTTAAAAGAACTTTTTAAAAAATCTGTGAAAGAATACAACGATAAATATGAACCTAATCAAAAAAAAGCTTTATTTTGGGTGGTTTATGATGAAGCAAAAAAGATAATAAATGGTAAAGACCTTGAATTCACCAAAGCTCTATATAAAATATGTGAATTATTAGATAAAAAGATAGATTATTATAATTGGACTGGATTTTATCTTGTTGACGGGAATAATAAACTCAAGGTAGGACCATATATTGGAGAAAAAACTGAACATGTAGAGATTGAATTTGGTCAGGGAATATGTGGCCAAGCAGCGAGTACAGAAAAAACATTCGTCATATCTGATGTGTCTAAAGAAGACAATTATTTGTCGTGTAGTCCAAAAACAAAATCTGAAATTGTAGTACCTTTATTTGATAAAAATGGGAAAATAGCTGGTGAGATAGACATAGATAGCCATGAAGTTAATCCTTTTGATGAAAAAGATAGTGAATTGTTAGAAGATATATGCCAGCTAATAACCGAAAGGTATTTGTAAATGGATTTAGAAGAATTAAAGAGAAAATTAGCGAAACATGAGCCAAGGTCATTGGGAATTAAAAATATATATTCAGTATTGATCCCCTTAATATACGTTGATGGGGAATTATCTTTATTATACGAAACAAGAGCACTTTCATTAAGTAAACAGCCGGGAGAAGTGTCTTTCCCTGGTGGAATGGTAGAAAAAGGTGAAAGCTATTTGGAGGCAGCTATAAGGGAAACTATAGAAGAGCTGAACATATATTCAGAAGAAATAGAGGTAATAAAAAAAGGCGATTATTTCATATCGCCTTATAATTTCATTATTAATTCTTACATTGGTTTTATAGATAGAGAACTACTCACTATAGAATTTTCAAGAGACGAAGTCGATAGTTTATTTACCGTTCCGATAGAGTTCTTGAAAAATAACAGCCCTGCTATTCACTATGCGGAAATCATAACTAGTACAGAAGATGGATTCCCTTATGAATTAATCCCAAATGGGAAAAATTACAAATGGAGAAAAGGGAAATACCCAATCTATTTTTATCAATATAAAAAAAATATAATTTGGGGACTAACTGCAAGGTTAACTAAAGAGTTTATAGACTTATTGTGAGTTTATAAGCTCTTTTGTTTTTTTTAAAATTTCGTCATTGATTGTTTCAATAGGTTTAAGTCTATTTCCAGATACACAATTTATTATCTCCCATTTGTATTTCTTTGCTACATATAAAGCATTTTTATATGTATTTAAAAGATATTGTGCGTTATCTTCATGAATATCTTTTTTAGCTGACCCATTTATTTTATTTTTTCTATTTTTCATTAAAATAGATGAAATATCAGGTGGGACATCGAGAAAAAAGACTATATCAGGTTCTGGTATACAAATTTTATTGAATTCAAAATCATATAGCCAATCAAGAAAAAAATCTTTTTCTTCCTTGTTTTCAATTTTTGACGCTTGGTGAACCATGTTTGATGTCGTATATCTATCAGCTATTATGAGCCCTCCATTTTCATAAAAATTTTGCCATTTTGTTTTAAAAGAGGCGTATCTATCAACTGCAAAAAAAGATGAAGCTGCGAAAGGATTAACAGAATAAGGGTCCTTACCAAAGTCTCCGTTTAAATACATTTTAATTAAAGAAGAAGAATCACTCATATAATCAGGATATTCCACTTTTAAAACATTTATTTTTTTTTCTTTTAATCTTTTAAATAATAAATTTGTTTGTGTTTCTTTACCACTGGAATCTGTGCCAGATTCCAAAACAATAAGTTTTCCATTACTCAAAAAAATCACTCCTAATTTTTAAGTTATATAATATAAGGCCTTTTAAAATTTAAATTTTTCCCACCATTTTTTCTAACTTTGATATTAATTAATTGAATGTTTTTACTTTTTTCTCCCAATGCAGGAATGATTTCATAAGGTTCTAAATTATTTTTAATAGAATGATAAAAAAACGACCTAAAAGTATTATTATGTACGACATAACTTATGGTTTTTTTATTTTTAATCATTTTCCAAGAGTTTAAAACAAAAGATATAATATCGTCTTCACCAAATGTTCTCGCTATTTTTCTATCGTTTTTTAAACTTTCCCTTCCAGAAGTATAATGTGGAGGATTTGATATAATCAAATCAAAACTTTCATGTTCAAAATAACTGCTTATGTTTGCAATATTGTCGTTTATGAACTTTACATTTTCACACTTGTTAATGATTCGATTTCTTTTTGATAGTTCGTAAAGCTCTTTTTGTATTTCAATTCCAGTGAAATGGCAGTTTTTAAATAGTTTTGAAAGAACTAAACTCACATGTCCAATCCCTGATCCTATTTCAAGAATTTTCATTTTATCTTTTATAAGATTTAAACTAGAATTTGCCAAAAATACAGATGCCGAATTAGGAAGATGAGTATTAGAATTAGTTTCCAAAATTAAATTTCTAAATAAGTTCTCAACAGAACTAATCAACGGAATCATCTTCCAAATAAAGAGAGAAATTTATGTTATTAACATTTTCAACTATACTATTTATTGAATTAAAATAACTAAAATTCTGATTATAAAGTTCATTTACCATACTGTTTTCTATTACAGTTCTAGTTCTAAAATTTTGTTGAAAACTATTAATATTGCTATTATAAATCATAGTTTCATATGAATTTTTTATATTTAAATCAGAAAATTCACTATTAAGTATATAAATACCAGAAATATTTTCTAAATTGTTGCTTCCATGATTTTTTATCACATTATAAAACTGAACCCTTGATATATTATTTAAATTAATTCTTGAATCAGTAGAAAATTTTGTATTTTCAAGAAATATTAGATTCCCTCTTTTCCCACTGATATTAATGTTTTCAATATCAGAGTCAGAAATAATTAAATTTCCTCCATCCATTACTATGATACCCCTACCTATGAGATTGCTGTTTACCAAACCTGGCATTATAAAAAGATTTCCTCTCACGATTAATCTTGAATCTGCAAAAAATCTTAAAGTAGTTCCAGATTCTATAAACAATGTTGTTCCTTCTTCTATCAAGATATCTGAAGCTATAATAAAAGGTGAATTTATCTGATTTAAGATAGAATTTTGTTTTATATTGTCTAAAATACCTGATTCATAGGGTTTTAAAGTATCGGTAAATTTTATAATTGGAGGCGAAGGGAGCCCTTTAGTATTGTTTTTTGAAACTTTTCTCACAAACGACAAATTTTCATCTTTAATTTCAAAAAAAGTTGAATTAGTTTTATATTTAGGGTACCAACCAAAATTATTTTCAAAAACTTCTATAATATATTGTGTTGATTCACCTTCAGGATTCCATGAAAAAAATCCAGAGTCAGAAGAAATCAACCTTGAATTAACGTTTGGACTTAAAGGGATATTAAGATCTTTAGATATTTTTAGAACTTTAGTATCAAAATTATTGGATGAATCAAAAGCATTAATTGTAGATGTTGATAGGTTAGATTCTAACAAATTATACGGATAAAAATAACTATCATCTTCATTATTTGCTACGAATATATTCAATTCTTTATCCCAATCATCATAAAATTTTAGTTTATATTCAGAAAATAAATTTATTTTTATCTCTTCTGAAATAATTTTTGGTGGTCTATCGATATTTGTATTGATAATGGTTGAAAAATTAGTTGTGTTCATAGTATTATCATAAAGGATAACAGATAAATTAATATCGCCGCTATCTTTATTAATGTTTTTAGAGAAAGAAGTGTTTACCGAAGACGCGACCAATGTGTCCCCTATTTTAAGTTCTGAATAATTATAATCATCAGAGTTTGTTTCGAAATTTATATTCAAAACACTTTTTTCTATAAAAATATTATTTTTGGTTATATTTGGGCCTTCATTATCAAAAAAAACAGTTGTAGAATATTGGGTTATTAATTCTTCATCGTCGTTAAAAAATTCTAATTTAAGATTTTTATTACCATACTCCAAATTTTTTATAAAAAATGACCCCGGTGAACTTTGAAAATTCACCGGAGATTCATTTATATAAACATTATAATAGTCATAATCAAAATTAGTGTTAAATTTCAAACTTTGATTAGGAGATATTCTTGTTGTTTCAATCATGACTAATTTTTCCTTGGTTTCGTTAGAACAGGAAGTAAATACTAATAGAGTTAAAATAATTAATAACCCCATTATTTTTTTCATTATTCCACCTCGTAAAAATATCTCATTAATGGAGAATCTAAAGGAATTGATATTACAGAATTATTCAATGATTCTTTATAAATAGTTGTAAGTCTTTGTAATTCATAAAAATCTGAATCTTCGTTGTAAGCATCAGCATAAATATTTAAAGCGCTTGCGTCTGCAGTACCCATTATAATTTTTGCATCCCTGTTTGCTTGGGATAAAATGATCTCTTTTTCCTTGTCTGCTTCAGCTCTTATTTTTTGACCTTCTTTTTCACCTTCAGCTCTAATTTGTGCTGCAATTGAATATCTTTCTGCATTCATTCTTTCATAAACAGCTTTTCTGTTGTCATCTGGAAGATCAGTTCTTTTAACTCTGACGTCAACAATATTTATTCCGTATGTTTTTAGAGATTCTTCACTTCTAACCTTGATCTCTTCTAAAAGTTCTAATCTTTTTTTTGATAAAATTTCTTCAAAAGTATATTTTGCAATAACATCACGTACATGAGAATAAACAACGTCATCAATTCTTGTTAATGCATTATTTATGGTTCTCATACTTTCAATAAAGGTTTGTGGGTTTGAAATTCTCCAAATAGAATAAGTGTCTACAACTATGGTTTTTTTATCCTGAGTTATAACTCTCTCAGTATCAATATCATAAAGCATTATTCTTTTCTCAAATTTTAAAACATTATCTACAAATGGAGTTTTAAAATAAATGCCTGGTTCAGTTATTATTTTTTTTATATCACCAAATCTTACAATAGCCCCTTGTTGAGTTTCATCTAAAATAACCAATGATGTAGAAAGGAAAACTATTACTAAAATGGCGATAATTCCCAAAGTTATCCAAGTTCCTATTTTTTTCATTTAGAATCACCACCTAAGATTTGATCTAAGTTTAAAAGTTTTAGAGTGCTGTCATTTTCTGAAATAACTTTAATTTTTGAACTCTGAAGCATATCGTTTATAGCGTCAAGGATTAATCTTTTTCTTGTAACGTCCTCAGAATTTTTATATTCATCAAGTATTGCAAGGAACCTCTGTGTTTCACCTTCAGCATCTGCGACTTGCTCAAAAGCATAGCTTTCTGCTTGCCTCAAAATCTGTTCTGCTTCACCTTCAGCTCTTGGTAAAATGTCATTAGAATATCTATTTGCTTCATTTATGATTTTTTCTCTGTCTTGCTTAGCATTGTTGACATCGTCAAAGGCTGCAACTACAGAATCTGGAGGAGTTACATCTTGCAAGAAAACACTTTCAACCATGATTCCTGAGTCATATAAGTCGAGCGTTTCTTGAACCAATTCAGCAGTTTTCATCGCTATTGAATCTCTTTCAGCTGTTAAAACATCATCTATATTGGATAATGCAACTCTTTCTCTTAAAATACTTTCTGTCGTGAATTTAACAAGATTATAATCATCAATAATTCTAAAAGCGGCCTTTTCAGGATCCCTTATTCTATATTGAACTACTGCTTCAATATGTAAAATATTTTCATCACCAGTTATCATATTTGATTCTTGATCTAATGTTGAATAAGTGGGGTTAGAACCACCTCTTGTTGTTCTGAAACCTATTTCAACCTTTTTAACACTTCTTGTATCAACAATTACATGTGATTGAAAAGGAATTGGAGCATGAATGTGTATGCCTGGTCCTTGTGTAGTTTGATATTTACCAAATGTTTTTACCAAAGCCACTTCAGATGAACCAACTTGGTAAACTCCTGTGGATAAATAAATGCCAATTAAAATTATGATAATTATACTCACAATAGTTTTTATATGTGGAGTTTGCCTACGTTTTGGCTCCTGATTGTTGTTTTCCTCAGGATTAAAAACTTCATATTCTGCCATTTTCACACCTCCCGGTATTATAAGACTATTATAACATACATATTTGAAAGAAATAATACATTATTAATTCATATTTATATATTATAATATTATTATACCGATATACATAGGAGGGGTATAAATGAAATTCAGATATTTTAAGCATGATGACTGTGGAGTTTGTAAAGCAATACTTCCAAAAGTTGAGAATGTAGCGAAAAAATATGATATAGAAATTGAAATAATAGATACAAAGAAACACCCCGATATTGCAGCTCAAAAACTTATCTTTACTGTTCCTGTTCTAATCGTAGAACATGAAAATAAAGAGTTAAACAGATGGGTAAGAAATTTTTCAATTCAAGATTTAGAAGAAGAAACAAAATATTATTTGGAGAGAATATAATCTCTCCTTTTTTTTAATTAATTTTATGATACTATTGTTATATAAGTGATTAGAAAAAAGGGGAGAGTATTTTGAAAAGCAATAATCCTTTGTCAGAAATTCTTAGACCAAAAAAAATTGAAGATATAATAGGGAACGAAAAATTAAAAAATATCTTTAGAAAATGGTTAGATAATGATTCTATAAAATCATTTGTAGTTTACGGTCCTCCTGGATCTGGCAAATCTACATTTATAAAAGCTATAATAAATGAAATAGAAAATGATTATGAAATTTATCAAATATCTGGAGCTTTAGAAGGGGCAAAGACTTTAAAAAGTATAGTCAATAAAGAGGATAATCTATTTTCTAAACAAAAAATACTTTTTATTGATGAAATTCATAGGCTGAATAGAGCTGAACAGGACACTCTACTCTTGAGTGTAGAGAATGGAGATGTAATTCTATTTGGAGCTACAACAGAAAATCCCGCAGTTAGATTAAATCCTGCTCTATTATCGAGAGTAAACGTTTTCAAAATAAAGGAGTTCAATGAAGAAGAATATGAAATAGTTTTTGATAGAATAGAAAATTTTTATAAAGATGTTAAAATAGATGAAAAAGCAAAGAAAGAAATAATTAATTACGCCAATGGCGATCTTAGAAGAATAATAAACTTCGTGGAAGCTTTAGTTGAAAGTGGAACAAAAAAAATCACAACACAAGAAGTTGATGACTTTACCGGAAAAACAATGCATTATGATGTTGATGATAAATATTCGTATATATCAGCATTCATAAAAAGTGTCAGAGGAAGTGATCCAGATGCAGCAATATTGTATTTGAGTTATATGCTTGAAAACGGAGAAGACCCAATGTACCTTGCAAGAAGAATAGTTATACTTGCGAGTGAAGATATAGGGCTTGCTGATCCTAATGCTTTAAATATTGCTGTTTCGGCAATGACAGCCACTGAACAAATAGGTTATCCGGAATGTGTTATTCCATTATCTGAAGCAACTGTTTATCTTGCCGCTGCACCAAAATCTAACCGGTCTTATAATGCATATTTAAATGCAAAAGAATTTATACATAAAAATAATTTTTCAGTTCCAAAGCATTTAATGAATGCAATAAACAAAAATATGAAAAAACAGGGTTATGGAAAAAATTATAAATATCCGCACGATTTCGGTGGATTTGTAAAAGAAAAATATATGCCCGAAAAATATGAAAAAGATATATTTTATTACCCGAGTAATAATGGTATAGAGAAAAAGATAGGGGAAAGAATAAAGAAAATATGGGATTGGTTGAAAGATTATTGAAAATTAAAGGGGATCAATCCCCTTTAATAAATTTTTCTTCAATAATCTCAAAATCATAATCATCAATTACCTTAATACTTAAAACTTTCTTTCCAAAATTTAAGGTGATTAAATCTCCATCTTTTACATCGTAACCTGGTTTTAATTCTCTGTTTTCTTTTAAAACCATTCCATTAACACATAAATCGTGGGCAATTACCCTTCTTTTAACTATTTTATTTTTCTTTAAAAACTTGTCTAAACGCATTATACAGCCTCCTCAATGAAATAATTTTCGTAAAAAAGATTAAAATTTAAAATACTGAAATATTTTTCAATAAAAGCAATTATTCGCAGTTTAAAACGTATATTTAAGTTTAACAAATAATTTAACACTTGACATTTAATCTTCATATTTATTATAATATATCTTAGATGAATTTAATACATTGGGGTGAGAATATTGAACGAACCAGTTTTGATTGTAAAAGATCTTAAAACTTACTTCGATATAGCTGAGGGAACTGTAAAAGCTGTAAACGGGGTTTCTTTTGAGCTCAATATGAATGAAGCACTTGGGGTAGTTGGAGAAACAGGTTCGGGTAAGTCAGTAACTATGAAGTCCGTAATGGGTATGATTAAGAAACCTGGTTATTTGGCGGAAGGTACACAAATTCTTTTTAATACAGATGAATTTTCTAAAAACGGGGAAAAAGAATATGTGAATCTTGCAAAACTCAATAAAAAAGCTTTTACAAGGATCAGAGGTAAACATATAGGTATGGTTTTCCAAGATCCGATGGCATCTTTGAATCCTATGTATACAGTAGCCGATCAAATGATCGAAACTATAGTATATCATCAAGATGTTACAATAGAAGAAGCAAGAAAAAGAGCAATTGATTTGCTCACAACAGTGGGTTTGCCAAACGCCGAAGAAAGAATAGACGATTATCCTTTCCAATTCTCTGGAGGACAAAGGCAGAGAATTATTATAGCTATTAGTCTATCCTGTAGCCCAGAAGTATTAATCGCTGATGAACCGACAACCGCTTTAGACGTTACCATACAAGCGCAAATTCTTGAATTGATGAAAGATTTGCAGAATGAATTTAACACAGCCATGGTTTACATCACTCATGATTTATCTGTTGTTGCAGAAATTGCAGATAAAGTATTGGTAATGTATGGTGGAAACCAAATGGAAATGGCAGATGTTTATACTATCTTTGATAGACCAATGCACCCATATACAAATGCATTGTTGTCATGTATTCCAAGGCATGACGTTAAAAAGGATGAGTTGAACCCTATAAAAGGTCAACCTCCAATAATGTTAAATCCTCCAGCATTATGTCCATTTTTACCAAGATGTCCGAAGGCCACTGAAAGATGTAGAAAAGAATGGCCAGAACTTGTAGAAGTAGAAAAAGGTCATTTTTTGAGATGTTTCAACCCTTATAAAACTGATAAAGTAGATAGTGGGGATAAAGTTGCAAAAACGGAGGATGATAAATAATGTTATTAAGAGTTAAGAACTTGAAAAAATATTTTCCCGTTAAGCACGGTTTTGTTATAGAAAGAACAGTTGGTCACGTAAAAGCTGTCGACAATGTAAATTTGCACCTTGAAAGAGGAGAAACTTACGGATTGGTTGGTGAATCGGGATGTGGTAAAACAACAATAGGTAAAACCATATTGCGACTTCATGACCCTTCAGCAGGTAAGATAATGGTTGATGACAAAGAAACATCTCATTTTTTCATGAAAAAAAGAGAAGCAAAAGAATTTTTAAAAAGAGAATATGTTGACAAAGCTGAAGGTTTAAAAAAACAGTACAAATCTGTAGATGGTGTAATGGCAAATACAGAAGAATACGAAAATCAATATTATAAATACTATTTTGATAATGGTGAAGAAAAGTTCTATGATTTTATGATGAAAGACATAAAAAAGAAAAGAATGAACTTCAGAAGAAATGTACAAATTGTTTTCCAAGATCCAACTTCGTCTTTAAATCCAAGAATGACAGTTGGGCAGGCACTCATGGAGCCTCTTTTATTTCATGGCGTTGTAAAAAATAAATTGCAGGCTAAAGAAAGAATATTAGAAATGCTTAGAACAGTTGGTCTTAAAGCTTACCACGCTGATAGATATCCTCATCAGTTTTCTGGTGGGCAAAGACAGAGAGTAGCTGTTGCAAGAGCTATAGTCTTAGATCCAAATTTAATTATTCTTGACGAACCAACAAGTGCTCTTGATGTATCAGTTCAAGCTCAAATAATAAGGCTGTTAAAAGAACTTCAAGATAAATTGAACGCAGGATACTTGTTTATATCACATGATTTAGGTGTTGTAAGATACATATCCAATTATGTTGGTGTAATGTATTTGGGTAGAATGGTTGAATATGGTGTTGGAGACGAAGTATTCGATAAACCCGAACATCCATACGCTCAAGCATTGTTAAATGCTGCACCAGTACCGGATCCAAATAAAAGAAGAGATAGAAAGCAATTTATAATAACTGGACAAGTACCTAGTCCTATGAACAGGCCAAAAGGTTGTTTCTTTAATCCAAGATGTAAATTTGCAATGGATGAATGTAAACAAAAATATCCACCATACTACGCCATAAACGATAAACATTTTGTAGCTTGTTACTTATATAAAGAAAATGAAGTAGTTAAGGGAGATTGATTTATAATTTTAAGGAATTTTGGATCAATTGAATAAAAAGTAATGTCAGTTAAATCACTTTTTGAAAATTACTCAGAGGGGAGGGCTTTTTATGAAAAAGCTTTTGGTATTTACACTTGTTTTATTAACATCTTTGTTCTTATTTGCAGAGCCTGAATGGCTCATTGAAAATGTAGAAGGTGGACAAAAAGGAGGTACTTTATATTTAAGTACAACTTCTGGTCCTAAAACATTGAACGAATATTGGGCTCAAGAAACATCATCTACAGATATTACAGATTATTTTAGGGAAACATTGTTACACACTGACAACAGAGCCCGATGGTCTGAACCAGGTTTGGCAAAAGAACACTGGATGGAAGAAACTGAAGACGGCGGAACAGCTTATCATTTTATAGTAAGAGAAGGTTTAAGCTGGTCAGATGGTACACCTTTTACCATTGATGACATTGTATTCACTTGGAATAATGTAATTGTTCCTGAAGGTATGCAAGCAGATGGAAATGATGTTTACAAAGATGAAGCTGGAAACTTACCTGAATTAACAGTAGACGGAAATCACTTGATTTTTACATATCCTACAAAATTCAGATTTGGTTTCGAAGCTTTGGGTGGACAATTTGCTATATTACCAGAACACAAATTCAAAGACAGAGTTTCAGATCCAGACACATTTGCACAAACATGGACAGTTGAACAAATTGATGACATTGTAGGTTTGGGTGCTTTCATCGTTACTGATTACGTAGAAGGTGTAAGAGTTGTATTAGAAAGGAACCCTTACTACTTTGCAAAATCAAAAGACGGAGTACAATTACCATACTTAGACAAAGTTATTTATCAAATCGTTCAAGATTTAAACACAGAAAGACTTAAATTCGAAGCTGGAGAAATTGATGTATTTGCACCAACAGCAGAAAATTTCCCATCAATCAGAGCACAAGCTTCAGAAAAAGGTTGGAAAACAATAGTTGGTGGACCAGTAAACAGTTCACAATTTATCGCATTCAACTTTAATGCTGAAGACCCAGTTCATAGAAAATGGTTTAGAAATACAAGCTTTAGGCAAGCAGTTGCATATGCTTTTGATAGACAATCAATAATAGACACATTGATGAATGGACTTGGAGAGCCTATGTACGGGCCAAGATCAAGATCATCAGCATTCTATAATCCTGAAATAGAAGAAATTGGTTACAGATATTCACTTGCCACAGCAAGAAGAAAATTACAAGAAGGCGGTTTCAGTTGGAACAATGAGGGTAAATTAATTGATTCAGAAGGTAACGTAGTTGCATTCTCATTAAGTACTAACTCAGGAAATAACACAAGAGAAGAAATTGCTAATATATTAGTTGATTCATTATCAAAATTGGGTATTGAAGTAACATTTAGACCAGTACAATTTAACACATTGGTTGGACAAATGTTTTCTGCAAATTGGGATGCTATAATTATTGGATTAACAGGTGGAGACGATCCTGCTTGGGGTTTAAATGTATGGGCTCTTGATGGCGGATTGCATTTCTGGAACTGGAGTCCTGAAGTTCAAGATTGGGTAGACCCAGAAGACTATTATGTTTCTGAAGCTGAAAGAAGAATAGACGAAATAATGAGAGTTAACAAATCAATTTTTGATGAAGAAAAATTACAAGCACTTTGGGATGAATGGCAAATGTTGATTGCTGAAAATCAAATACTTGTTTACACAGTTTCCCAAAACGTATTATTTGCTCACGTAGAAGAGTTACACATATATAACCCAGAACCAAATCCATTAGCAGGAGTATTATGGAGACCTTGGGGAATATGGAAAGAACAATAATATTAATATAAGTTAAGGGAGGGCGGGAGCTTTTTCCTGCCCTTTTAATTAATAAAAGGAGGTAGCTCATCTTGCTAAAGTACATCATTAGAAGGCTGATTATGGCAATTCCTGTTTTGATTGGGGTGTCAATTGTTGCTTTTTTTGTAATTCAAGCAGCTCCAGGAGATTTCTTAGATCAGTACAGACTGAATCCAAGTATATCAAAAGAACAAATTGACCTTTTGGAAACACAGTTTGGTTTAGACAAAGATCCTGTTACTCAATATTTCATTTGGTTAGGAAATATTGTTCAAGGAGACTGGGGATACTCATTTATATATAAAGTCCCAGTTTGGAATATTTTGTTTAGAAGGTTAGAAGCAACATTACTTCTGAGTATAACGACATTCATTTTTACCTGGGGGATAGGTATCCCGCTGGGTATTGTTGGCGCGCTAAAACAATATACATTTACAGACCAAGCATTATCTACATTTGGATTTATTGGAATATCAATACCTAATTTCTTTTTTGCCTTGTTGTGGCTGTTTATGGCAGCAGCGACGGGACTATTCCCGATTGGAGGTATTATTTCCTTAGGTTTTGATGATATGAATTGGTTCCAACAGATGGTAGATTATTTCTGGCATGTTATAGGGCCTATGGTAACGCTTGGTACAGCTGGCCTTGCTGGTACTATGAGGGTTATGAGAGGTCAATTATTGGATGAAATGAATAAAGATTATGTAGAATTTGCCAGAGCGAAAGGAATGCCAGATAGAATTGTTACCTACAAACATGCAATGAGAAATGCCATAAATCCCGTTGTTACTTCATTAGGTTTTAACATTGCAACGTTGCTTGGTGGAGCGGTATTAACCGAAAGAGTTTTTTCATGGCCAGGAATGGGTAGTTTGATAATTGAAGCCTTAGAACAACAAGACATATTTTTGGTTATGGCAAACTTGATGCTTAGTGCATTGTTATTAGTTGTTGGTAATTTGATTGCAGATATATTACTTGCAGCAGTTGATCCGAGAGTAAGAATAAGATTAGGCTAATGGAGGGATAATTTATGGCGAAGAAAAAGAAAGAACAAGAAAAGAACATTGAAAATAAGTCTAATGAAGAAATTTTTGAAAATGAATTTCTCTCTCAGCCTCAGCTGGTTTGGAGAATATTAAAACGACATAGACTTGGTTTAACGGCAATGTTTATTTTAATAGTGTTATATTTATTAGCAATTTTTGCTGACTTCTTTTCACCCATGGATCCATACAACAACCACATTAAATATAGATATATGCAACCAATGGATACTTATACAACTGATCAAATAACTGGTGAAAAGGTAGACAGACATGTTTATTTATATACATTGACAAGAGATCCTATAACAAGAAAAGGTTCTTTTGTAGAGGCTACTCACTTTGATAAATTTAGAGCATATGATCCTTTTGAGGATGTTACAGCTACTCTTGAATTAGGAAAATACAACGAAACTTATGGCGCAACAGTCACAAATATTCAATATTCTTTTAAAGAAATAATTAGGGCAAAAACCTCAGATGGAGAATTAATTGATCTAACTACATCAACAGATCCTCTTAAAAGTTTGATACCATTAACTTATTTCAAATCTGAAAATGTCAGTGGCAATCTTGAAAAAATTGATGGTATGTATGATGCTGATTTATTAAAAATGATGAGAGGTTCAGAAGTATTAGTAAATACTGACACAAGAGATTACGCTATAGAAGAATACAAAAATCACTGGCAATATGGTTCTAAAATTGCTGATAAAGAAATTGAAGAAATAGTTACTTATAAACAGCTTAATTTTGTTGAAGTTCAATTTTCTGATTTTACTGTATTTCCCCTTGAAATATATCCTGAAGATATAGAAGCGGTTAGCTTTAAGAGATATGATTTAGAATGGTTTGTAAGATCATGGGATTACAAATTATTAGGTTTTATCCCTACTGATTTGCATTTATTTGGTGTTGAAAAGAGTTTACTACCTGAATATAGTGATCATCTTTCTGATGATGGAATTTATTATCCATGGGGAGCAGATAAATACGGTAGAGATATGTTTAGTAGGATTCTATTTGGATCAAGAATATCTCTAACAATAGGTCTTATAGGTATAGCTATTACATTTACTATTGGATTATTTCTAGGTGGTGTTGCCGGTTTTTATGGTGGGTGGACAGATGAGATACTCATGAGATTAACCGAAATACTTATGTCTATCCCCGGATTCTATTTGATTATTTCGTTAGCAGCTGTTCTGCCCACGGGAATAAGTCCTGCACTGAGATATCTGTTTATCATCGTCATTCTTTCATTCATTGGATGGCCAGGAATGACAAGGGTAATCAGAGGTATGACTTTAGGATTAAAACAGTCTGAGTTTGTTGAGGCAGCTATAGCTTTGGGTTATCCACCAAGTAAGGTAATTTCAAGACATTTATTACCAAACACAGCAACTTATGTTATAGTTTCTGCTACACTACAAGTTCCTCAATATATTCTCGGTGAAGCCGGTTTGAGCTTCTTAGGAATTGGTATAACAGAACCTTCGGCTTCTTGGGGTCTTATGTTATCTCAAGCCCAAAACATAGAAGCGTTGACAAATTATCCTTGGTTATTATTGCCTGGTTTATTTATATTTTTAACAGTTATTTCATATAACTTGTTTGGCGATGCAATTAGGGATGCTTTAGATCCAAGATCATTAGGTAATTAATAACAAAATATAAATGTTTCAAATAGGAATTATACTTAAATTATTAGAATTTTGTAAAGAACACTAATTAAAAGTTAATAGGGTGGGATATTATCCCATCCTTTATTTTTAACTTCTATAAATATTTCTCAGGGGGTTGAGAAAAAATTTATAGGAGGGATTAGATGAGAAAGCTACTAACCTTATTAACGGTATTAGTATTGTCTCTAACGGTATTCTCAGTTGATTGGTTAAAAACTGATGTGAATGGTGAAAGAGGGGGAAGCCTTTATGTATCCACAACAACGGGCCCTAAAACATTAAACCCTTATTGGTATAGTGATCAAAATTCAGACGATTTTATCAGTTTATTTGCAGGAATGATGTTAAGTCAAGATGAAAATGGTTTTTTTACACATCCTTATTTAGCAAAAGACTACAACGAAAAGATCACTGAAGAAGGCAAAATGGAAATCACATTTGAACTAAGAGAAGGAATTAAATGGACTGATGGTGAAGATTTCAATGCTGACGATGTTGTTTTTTCATTTACCAAGTTGGCTTTTGATAGTAGTATGTCATACAACGGAAATAATAGTTATTTAGATTCAGAAGATAACTTACCAGAAGTGGTAAAAGTAGATGATTATACAGTTAAATTTATCTATGAGACACCATTAAGAACAGTTACAGAATCAATTGGATCAACTTATATTTTGCCTGAGCATGTTTTTTCTGGAATTGTTGGGGACCCTGAAAAATTTGCTCAAATGTGGACGGTTGAGCAAATAGATAAAATAGTTGGTATAGGCCCATTTATCATTGACGACTACAGAGAAGGCGTAAGGGTAATATTAAAAAGAAATCCAAATTTCTTTGCAGTAGATAACAATGGAACTCAATTACCTTATTTAGATCAAATTGTATATCAAATTGTTCAAAACAACGAAACAGAAGTTCTTAAGTTCCAAGCTGGTGAATTAGATTTATTATCATTATCGGCATCTAACTATGTTTCAATGAAAGAAAAAGAATCAGAAAGTAACTACTCAACCGTAATAGGCGGTTTAGTTCCTGGACCAAGTATTATTGGATTTAATTGGAATTCTCCAATAAAAGAACAAAGAGTTTGGTTTAGAAGCGATAACTTTAGAAGAGCTGTTTCTTATGCTCTAAACAGACAAGCAATTGTTGATAACAACTTAAACGGTTTAGGTGCAGCCGTATACACTGAACAAGTACCGGGTTCTATTTATTATGATGAAGAATACATAAATTCATTAGGATATAGATATTCATTGGCAAGTGCGAGAAGAGAATTACAACAAGGTGGGTTCACATGGGATAACAAAGGTAAGTTATATGGTCCAGAAGGGAACCACGTTAAATTTGATTTGACCACAAATGTTTCAACAACTGTATGGGTTGAAATTGGAAATATTTTATCTGATGCTTTAGGAAAATTGGGTATGACAGTTAATTTTAGACCTTTGCAGTTTAATACATTGGTTACAGAGTTATCTTCTGGTGAATACCAAAGTATGATTATTAGATTTTCTGGAGATTCTCCAGATCCACACAATGGATGGAACATGTGGCAGTTAGACGAAGCTTGGCATTTCTGGAACTTTTCACCAGAGTCTTTAGCTGAGAAAGGTAATCCAGATTTATTAGATCCAGAAGATTATTATGTTCCTGACTTTGAAAGAAGAATTGACGAAATTTATCAATTAGAAAAAGTTACCCTTGACGAAGATAAAGTTATAGAATTGTTTACTGAAATGAACAACTTAATAGCAAAGCATCAACCACTTATATACACTTTTGCTCAGAACATTTTAATTGCAAAATCAGATGATTTACACCTTATGATAGAAGAACCAAAACCATATGTTGGAACATTATGGAGAATATGGGGTGTATGGAAAGAACAATAAAAACAAATTAGCCTCCCTCATAGGGAGGCTTTTTTAGTAGGAGGAATAATATGAAAAGAATATTTATTTTTTCTGATTCCCATGTTCCTACAAGAGCGAATAGTGAATTATTCCAAAAATTTGATTTTAATAGCTTTGATTATATAATCTCTGCTGGGGATATTGTAGATGACAACACATATTTTGAATTAATAAATCAAAAACCAGGATTCATAGGTGTTCATGGAAACATGGATGAATATTTTATTAAGAAAAAATTACCCCAGAAAAGAACCCTTCAAATTGAAGGTATAAGAATTGGAATCATTCATGGTCATCAAACTGGAATTGCCAATGCAGATAAACTAATAAAAATGTTTGACAAAAAAATTGATATTATGATCTTTGGCCATTCACACAAAAGATTTGATAAAAATATAAGCGATATAAGAGTAATTAATCCAGGAGCATTGTGCGACGGATATTATATAGTTATGGAAATGAAAGTAAAAGAATATAAAATAAATTTTGAAAAAATAGATATATAAGATATAATTTAAATAGGAAGTATTAAACTAAAAGTAAAAAATAGTTTTAAAATTATGGAGGTGTTCATATGTCAGGTAAAATCTTAGGTATTTTAGAATATGCTTTATCAAAAGAAATGGAAGGTATGAGTTTTTATGAATCAAAGTCCAAAACAGTTCACAATGAAGAAGTTAAAAAAACATTTTTAGAACTTAGTAAAATGGAATCCGATCATGTTGATTATATAAACAATTTAATAAATAAAATCAATGAAGACGAACCTTTGAGATATAACGGAGAAGATATAGGAGATGCTTTCAGAGATAGGCAAAAAAAAGAAATTGTAAATCAAGGTGATTTCAAAAAGTTAAAAACAGACATTCCCGTTTTGAGAATGGCATATTTAATAGAACAAGATTTTATGGAATTTTACAATAAAGCTTCAGAAAGTGTTGAAGGAAAAGAAATAAAAGAAATATTAAGACATTTAGCTCAATGGGAAAAAGTACATAGAGATAGAATTTACGATTTATATCAAAAATTATCAAAAGATTTTTGGGAACATATGGAAACAGATCCAATTTTTTGATTGATTAAAAAAAATACGAGCTTAAGCTCGTATTTTTTTTAACTAAATAATTTGTTTTTTAATATTGAGGTTCCTTCATCTTCTATTTTATTTAAATTGATGAATTTTTCGTCACCGTCAAGAGATTTAATCCTTATTTTTTTCTTTTTTAAGTCATGGTATGTTGTAATCCTTCTAACAGTTTCAGAAGAGGTTCTCATAACTATAGATTCTGTTATTGCTTTTCCCTTTATATATTTTACACCCTTGAGAAAATCTCCGTCTGTTACACCAGTAGCAGCGAATATAACGTGTTCACCACCAACTAACTCTTCCGTTATATATATTCTATTCAAATCCCATTCTTCCAAATTAATTTTCTTTCTTTCTTCTTCATCTCTTGGCCAGATTTTTAGTTGCATTTCACCGCCTAAAGTTCTTAAAGCTGCTGCAGCTAATATAGCTTCAGGAGATCCTCCTATGCCAACATACATATTGACACCACTTTCAGGCATGCACGTAGCAATTGCTCCAGCAATATCCCCATCACCTATAAGCTTAATTCTTGCTCCTATTTCTCTTATTTCATCAATTATTTTTCTATGTCTTTCTCTATTTAAAACTACAACTGTTAATTCAGAAATTGGTAAACCTAAAATTGCAGCGGCTACTTTTATGTTTTCCTTCAAAGAAGCATTCAAATCAAGTTTTCCTTTTAATTCGGGTCCTACTGCAAGCTTGTAAGAATAAAATGTCGGTAAACATAAAATCTTATCGTTCTCAGCTCCGACCATTACACTCAAAGCATTTGGAAGGCCATAAGCAACCAATCTTGTCCCATCTATGGGATCGACGGCTATATCCATTTCTATTGATTCATCATCCCACATACCTACTTTTTCGCCATAGTACAACATAGGCGCTTCATCCTTTTCACCTTCACCTATAACAACTCTTCCTTTAATATCAATATAATCAAGCATTCCCCTCATTGCATCAACAGCAGCGCCATCTACAGCTTCTTTATTACCAAAACCTAAATACAAACTGCTCATCAAAGAAGCAGCTTCTGTAACCCTTACTAAATCTAAAGTTATTTCAGGATATAACTCTTTAGCCATTGAACTTCCCCCTTCAATTATGATATAATATAGTTAGTCAAGTTAACTATAATATATTATTTTCATAATGAAAATAATATATTTGTTATTACAACTATATTATAGCGTAAAAATATAAAAAATGAAAATATTATTGTAATTATTTTATGTTAAATATGATAAAATATATTTGGAGGTGAGATTATGGATTTCAAAGAACTACAAAAAAAATTAACCATAAACCGAAAAAACGTATGGGAAAAGAATTCAAAGGAACAAGTTTTTGAATATGCAGAATCTTATAAGAAATTCATGGATATTTCAAAAACCGAGAGGAAAGCAGTAAAAAACTCTATAGAAATTTTAAAAAAAGAAGGTTTTAAACCTCTTGATTTCTATGAAAATGAAGGAAAAATAAAGAAAGGGGATAAAGTTTATTATATAAACCGGGGTAAATCAATCTTTGCTTTAGTTTATAATGATGAAATTTCAAAGGGTATTAATGTTGTTGGAAGTCACTTAGATGCTCCAAGAATAGATTTTAAACCTCAACCTTTTTATGAAGATACTGAAATAGCTATGGCAAAAACACATTATTATGGAGGAATTAAAAAATATCATTGGTTTAATATTCCTTTAGAATTGCATGGTGTTGTTATAAACTCGAAAGGCGAAGAAGTTGAAGTATCTATAGGAGATGATGAAAAAGATCCTATTTTTATAATTTCTGATTTATTACCACATTTAGATAGAAATAAGAAATCTTTACCAGAAGCTTTTGAAGCTGAAAAAATGAATATGATTTTGGGAACAATTGCTATTTCTTATGATGAAGAAGATAAAATTAAAGATCCAGTGAAACTAAACGTACTGAATATCTTAAATGAAAAATATGGACTAACTGAAGAAGATTTTATTTCAGCAGAACTCGAAATTGTTCCAGCATTTAATTCAAGAGATGTAGGCTTGGATAGAAGCCTTATTGCAGCTTATGGTCATGATGATAGAATATGTGCTTATACTTCATTAACGGCAATTAGTGAAGTGAAACCAAAAGGGAAATCCCCAGCTATTCTATTAGTTGATAAGGAAGAAATTGGTTCAGACAGTAATACAGGTGCAAAAAACCATTTTTGGATTCCTATTTTGAAAAGATTGCTTAAGTTAGAAGGTAAAGATGTTTCAGTTGCAATTGAAGAAGCGTTAGTAAATTCAACTATGTTGTCATCAGATGTATCTGCAGCACTAGACCCAAATTATAAGGACGCTCATGACTCTTATAATGCTCCTAAACTAAATTATGGAATAGTATTGACAAAATATACAGGCGTGAGAGGAAAAGGTGGCACAAACGATGCTAATGCCGAGGTAGTAGGTAGAATTAGAAAAATATGGAATGACAATGAAATTCTATGGCAAACTGGAGAATTGGGAAGAACAGATCTTGGAGGTGGAGGAACAATAGCAAAATTTTTCGCTGAAAAAAATATGGATGTAATAGACGCAGGGGTTCCTTTGTTAGGAATGCATGCCCCTCTTGAAATTGCTTCAAAAGGAGATTTATACGAAACACACAAAGCGTATAAGGCATTTATGGAGAATAACTAATGAAAATCTTTGCAGGTAATCCTGTAAACAGCTTAGAATTTGATCAAATTACTTATACTATATCAACAGAATCTTGGTCCTTTTCGGACTGGGATTCTGTTTGTACAGTTTTAGATAAGGATAATTTGTACTTATACTTCAAGGATAAGAAATACGAAATTAACAACGAAAATTTTTTATTCAATATAAATGGTACAAAAATAATATATGGTAAATTTTATGAGTCATTAAATAACAATTTTTATTTATATTCAAGCTTGATAAGAACTGATTTAGTCGTTTTACACTTAAAAATCCTCAACGCTGATAACATATTGAAAATGTTAGAAACAATAAAAAGTTATGTTTATTTTTATAAATTACCAACACTTGTTTTAATGAGAAATGGTCTAAATATAAAACTTTATAATTATTATATAAAAGAAAATAAAGTAAGTTATGAAAGTGAACATTATTTTGTTTTGGACATTGACAAAAATAACAAATTTGTTGTACTCAACAAGGAAAAAGAAATTTTAATAAAAAAATACAGTAGATACATTAAAGAAGTTGAGAGAAATGTTGATAAAAAAGTTTAAGCTTATCTATGAGGAATATAAGTTAAAAAAATATGTGAAATTGTTGAAAACTAATTCTATTGAAATGCCAAAAAAAATAAAAAGAGACGTTTTATTTTTAGAAAATTATAAGGATAATTCTTCTCTAATTAAAAGTGTACAAAAAAACCTGGAAAAAGGGATTTTTTACTACGTTTTTTTTATCAAAAAAAAGAATTTAAAAAGTTTTGATGTTAAATTGATATCTCAGATTGTTGATTTTTTTGGGATTCATTTGTTTTTTATAGGTAAAGATTATTATTATTTATATCAAAATATGGTTTATAAAAAGGGATTACAAGTACATTTACAGAAAAATATTGATAAACGCTTTGTTTTTTTAGAAGAGAAAAAATTACTTGATATTACAGCTTTGAGTATATGTAATTTAACTGAAAATTCTATTGTATTTACAAATAGTTTAGATGAAGAATTGATGCAAAATTTTTCAAATGCTACTTTTTCAATAGTAATTAATGTTAATGGCAAAATTTTTAAACCCATTGCTTTTAACAACATAATAGAACTAAAAAGCAATTATTTAAAATTAAATTTTGAAGAATTAGAAAGTTTGAAAAACAAATTAAAGCAAAAAGATGTATTTGGAGAAAAAGTATTGAAATTAATAAATAAGTAAAAAAATCGGTGATTTTAAATCACCGATTTTTTATTTTGTTTTTTTTGCTATATTTACTTTTGTCATGTTTTTTTCGATATATGCTTTGATCTTTGTCCTTTGAATTTTATCATCTTCATTTTTTAATCTTTCTTCAGCTTGTTTAACAGCCTTCATAGCGTTATCCACATCAATATCTTCAGGTTTTTCAGCATCAGTTGAAATAATTGTTAAATTATCGCCATCCATATCAACTAACCCACCCAAAACTGCATAATATACTTCATTATCGTTTTCTTCAACAATCTTAAGTGGAGCTAATTTTAGTTTTGCAACTATTGGGAGTCTATTCTGCAAAACTCCCATACCACCGTCTACTGTATCATATTCTACATATTTTGCTTTACCTTGATATTTTATTCCGGAGGGAGTTACTAATTTAACGTTAAACATTAAAAACCCCCCTTTTAATTTTCTTCATTCATTTTTTTTGCTTTCTCAATTGCCTGTTCAATAGTTCCTACCATAAAAAATGCATTTTCAGGTAAATCATCGTATTTTCCAGATAATATTTCTTTAAATCCTTTTATTGTATCTTCAACTTTTACATATTCTCCAGGTATATTTGAAAATTTTTCAGCAACAAAAGTAGGTTGAGTTAAGAACCTTTCAACTTTTCTTGCTCTTTGAACTGTTAACTTATCTTCTTCAGATAATTCTTCTATACCCAAAATTGCTATAATATCTTGTAAGTCATTATATTTTTGAAGAACTTCTTGAACTTCTCTTGCCACATTGTAGTGATCTTCACCTACAACAGCAGGATCTAAAATTTTTGAAGTAGAATCCAATGGATCAACTGCTGGATAAAGACCTTTTTCTGCCCTACTTCTTGAAAGGTTTACATTAGCTTCAAGATGAGAAAAAACAGTTGCAGGAGCAGGATCAGTTAAGTCATCTGCAGGAACATATACAGCTTGAACAGACGTTATAGAACCATCTTTCGTTGAAGTGATTCTTTCTTCAAGTTGGCCCATATCTGTCGCAAGAGTAGGTTGGTATCCAACAGCAGATGGCATTCTACCTAAAAGTGCAGAAACTTCAGAACCAGCTTGTACAAATCTAAATATGTTATCTATAAATAAAAGAACATCTTTTTTTTGTTGATCTCTAAAATATTCAGACATTGTTAAAGCAGTTAATGGGACTCTGAATCTAGCACCTGGTGGTTCGTTCATTTGGCCAAAAACCAAAGCAGTGTTTTCGATAACTCCTGAATCATTCATATCCAACCAAAGATCATTACCTTCTCTGGTCCTTTCTCCAACACCAGCAAAAACAGAGATACCTTGATGTTCTTTTGCTATACTTCTTATTAATTCCATAACTAATACAGTCTTACCTACACCAGCTCCCCCAAAAAATCCAATTTTACCTCCTTTAGGGAAAGGGGCTAATAAGTCTATACATTTTAATCCTGTTTCTAAAATTTCTATGTCTGTATTTTGTTCATCTAAACTTGGTGATTCTCTATGGATAGAGTTATATTCTACATTTTTAACTTCACCTTGTTCATCAATAGGGTTACCTAACAAGTTAAACATACGACCTAAAGTACCATTACCAACAGGTACTTGTATTGAATCTCCAGTGTCTATAGCATCAAGGCCTCTTTTAAGGCCATCAGTAGAATCCATAGCAATACATCTTGCAGTGTCATCTCCTATTAATTGTGAGACTTCAAGGATAAGTTCTGAATCAGTGTAAGGGTTATTTATTTTAAGAGAGTTATTAATTTCAGGTAATTCACCTTCATTAAATTTAACATCAACGATTGGCCCTATAACGCTGACGACTTTACCTACTATGTTAGACAAATTATTTCACCTCCGTTCATCAGCTATCTTGCAATGCTTGAGCTCCGTTAACAATTTCTATTAATTCTTGTGTTATAGAAGCTTGTCTCATTTTGTTATATTCTAAGTTTAGTTCTTCAATTAAATTTTCAGCATTTTCTGTTGCATTTTTCATTGCATTTTGCCTTGCATATAGTTCTGATAATTTTGTTTCGTAAATATACAAAAAAACTTGTGATAACAAATAAAGATAAGATGCTTCTTCGAACAAAACTGTTGAATCTGGTTCATATTCATATCTTGAATCGATTTCAGCTTCATATTTTATGGGTAAAAGATCTACAGTTTTTGGTAATTGTATTAATGGGTTTTTCAATTCACCATAAACTACTTTTATGTCTGAAATACTTTCATCTTTTAAAAAATCTAAAATATCATCAAGTATATATTCAGCATTTACTTCGTTAGGAATCTCATATAAGTTTGTTCTTGATAATAAAACTTTGTTAGTCCCTTTTAATTCAATGTTACCTCGAGTACCTACTACATAATACCCTTTAAAGTTGTCTATTTTTTCTGCTTCTTTTTTAGCTCTGTTGGCTAAATCAGAAGCAAAGGATCCACCAAGTCCCATGTCAGGAGTTATTGTAACTATAACCGTTTCACCATTTTTTCTATTATAAATAGAATCATCTTGAGGCGAAATTTTCTGAATAATTTTTCGAGCTTCTTTAGCGTATTCCCTAATAGGGTCTATACCTTTTTTTATTTTATTTAACCTTGCCGAAGCAACCATTTGCATAGCTCTTGTTATTTGTTTTGTAGAATTGGTAGATGCTATCCTTCTTTTTATAACACGTAATTTTCCTCTACTCAATTAAATCACCGCCATTAGGCATTGAAAGATTTCATAAATTGTTTAATAGAAGAATTAAGCTCTTCTTTAATATCATCTGTTAGTTCTTTCTTTTCAGCTAATTTATTCATTAAATTTGATTTTTCTGTTTTCATAAAAGACAAAATTGATTTTTCAAAATTGCTTATATTTTCTGTTTCAATTTCCATAAGGTAGCCTTCGTTAGCCGCATAAAGTAGCACAACTTGTTCTTCAACTGATAATGGAGAATATTGTTTTTGTTTTAGTAATTCCATCAACTTTTCACCTTTTAACAACTGTTTCTTAGTTGACTCATCTAAATCTGAAGAAAATTGAGAAAAAGACTCAAGTTCTCTATATTGAGCTAAATCAAGCTTCAAAGATCCAGAAACTTTTTTGATAGCTTTTGTTTGAGCAGAACCACCAACTCTTGAAACAGATAACCCTATGTTTATAGCAGGTCTAAATCCGGAATAAAATAAACTTGGTTCAAGGTAGATCTGGCCGTCTGTTATTGAAATAACATTTGTAGGAATATAAGCTGATATATCATTTGCTTGAGTCTCAATAATTGGTAATGCAGTTAAAGACCCACCACCAAAATCATCATTTAATCTTGCCGCTCTTTCTAATAACTTTGAATGCAAATAAAAAATGTCTCCTGGATAAGCTTCTCTACCAGGTGGTCTTCTTAACAACAATGAAATTTCTCTATAAGCAGATGCATGTTTTGATAAATCATCATAAACAACTAAAGCATCTTCTCCCTTGAACATAAAATATTCTCCAAGAGCTGCACCTGCATATGGAGCCAAATATTGTAATGAGGCGGGATCAGAAGCTGAAGCAGAAACTATAGTTGTATATTCCATAGCCCCATGTTTTTCTAATTGGGCTATATTTCTTGCTACAGCAGATGATTTTTGACCTATTGCAACATATATACACTTAACATTTTGACCTTTTTGATTGATAATAGTATCTATTGCAATTGCTGATTTACCAGTTTGTCTGTCACCTATTATCAGTTCTCTTTGACCTCTACCAATAGGTATTATAGCGTCAATGATCTTTAAACCAGTTTGTAGAGGAGTATCAACAGGCTTTCTTGTAATAACCCCTTGTGCTTTTCTTTCTATTGGGAAAAAATCATTTTCTTTTATTTCACCTTTGCCATCTAAAGGTATACCCAAAGGATTAACTACTCTTCCAAGTAGATTTTCTCCAACTGGAATTTCGATAACTCTATTGGTTCTTAAAACCTTATCCCCTTCTTTAATTTCTTTGAAATCATCAAGGGCAATAATACCTATATTATCCTCTTCTAAATTCATTGCAAGCCCATAAACAGTTTTATCAGACTGAGTATGTATTTCAACTAATTCGTTGGCCATTGTTTCTTTCATTCCGTAAGCTCTAACTATTCCATCACTTACTTGCATAACCCAGCCAACTTCTTTTATTTCGCCGCTTTCATAGCTTTTAATTCTTTCTTCAATAACCTTTGTTAATTCATCAGGATTAATTCGCAAAATCAATCACCCCCATTTACGGCATAAATTTCTTTGACACTATTCAAATATCCTTTAACAGAATAATCAAACAGTTTATCATCGAGGTAAATTTGGATTCCTCCTATTAGGCTCTCGTCAATAGTCAAATCCAAATTAACATTTCTGCCAGTTTTAGATTTAAGGTTATTTTTAATTGTATCGATAGTTGACTCTTCTAATTCTTTAGCTGAAATTAAATCTACTAAAACTATGTTTTTCAGTTCATAAGAAAAATTAATCAATAATTTTGAAACTAGAGGCAAAAGATTCTGCCTCTTTTTTATTACAATGAAATTTAAAAATTTTTTAAATACTTCATCTTCTGTGTTAGCTTTTTCTACAATTTTTTTTGTAATAAAATCATCTGGAAGTAAAGGGCTATTGATTAAATCATAAAAAACCTGATTCTCATTCATCTCGCTAATGATATTCTGAAGGTTTGATATATAAGTATCCAATTCATTTAATTTTTTATTTTCAGAAAGTAATTTAATTAGTGCGTCAGAATATCTTTTAGCTACTGAATATGAGTTTCTCATAAATTATCACCTTGATTATTCAAGGTTTTTAATGCCCTACTTACAAGCTCTTCGTTTGTTTTTCTGTCTATTTTTTCTTTTAAAATCATAGAAGAAACATTTAAAGCCATTTGAACAACTTTAGCTTGAACATCTTGCATTGCTTTTTCTTTCAGTTCTACAGCTTCTTTTTCTGCAGAAGCAATAATTCTTTTCTTTTCAGTTTCTGCTTCTTCTTTTGCTTTTTTTGTTATATTTTTAGCATTTTCTTCGGCGTTTTTTATTATCTCGTCTTTTTTGTCTCTCACTTCAGACATTTCTTTTTCATTTTTTTCTTTTAAATTTTGAGCTTCTACTCTCAATCTTTCAGCTTCATTTAGGTTTTTTTCGACTTCTTCTTTTCTTTTATCAGTCATATCAAAATAAGGTTTATATAATAGTTTATACATAAATAGCATGAAAACTAAAAAACCCAATAAGTTTATTATTGAAGTCAAATTAAATGATAACAATATACTTCACCCCTTTTTTGGGTTTTAATCTTGAATCTTACGGAAGAACAAATAATAATACTAATGAAACAACAAGTGAGTAAAGACCTGTTGACTCTGTAACAGCCATAGCTAAAAGCATTCTGGTTGTTATAGTACCTGACATTTCAGGTTGTCTTGCAATTGAATCCATGGCGTGAGCTCCAACGTTACCTTCTCCTATACCAGGTCCAATAGCTCCAATACCCATAGCCAATCCTGCGCCTAACAATTTACCTAAGTAATACAATCCCCAACCGATTGCTCCGCCTTCTGTAATTAAACTTTGAAGCATTTGTTGTAAATCCATATAAATACTCCTCCTTTTTAGGTTTTATTCTAATAATGATCCTATATAAGCAATAGCCAATAATGCAAAAACAAAAGCCTGAATAAGGCCAACAAACCAACCAAAAAATCCCCATAAAAATACAGGGAGAACAAAATATTTAAGCATATAAGAAATAATCAATACCAATATGCTTCCACCCATGATATTGCCAAAAAGCCTTAATGAGTGAGAAATTGGTTTTGCAAGTTCACTGATTAAATTCATTGGAAACATAATAGGAGTTGGTTCGAAAAATGATTTAAGCCATTTTCCAAATCCTTTTGACCTTATTGCAAAAAAATGGCTAATAACAAAAACCATTAAAGCAAAAGTCAAATTAGTGTTTAAATCAGATGTAGGAGTATACCAAGTGTTAGTAAATAGCTCGATACTTAGTCCTCCATCACCAGTAGGAACTACATCTATACCGGGAATTCCACTTATTACATTTGCGAAAGCAATAAAAAGAAATAAACTCATAGAAATAATGAAAGTAGATTTTCTAAATTTTTTGTCAGGAACTGAATCTTCTACCAACTCCCAAAAATAATCGAACATTAATTCTATTAAGCTTTGTTTTCTACCAGGGATTCTTTCGAATTTAACAGTTCTTGCAAAGAATATTAAAATCAAAATAATCAGTCCAGACATAATTAAAGTCATTGGATTTATCTGTGTCCAGATACTGCTACTCTCTCCAAGATTAACACTCCATCTCTGGGCTACGCCTGTTAATTCTTGGTCATAAATAAAAAAATTAACAATACCCAAAGCTACATAAAGAATAAAAAAAACTAAAATACTACGGTTTAAACGCTTTTCTTTTACCAATTAAAACACCCCCGGGTATTTCCATATTATTTTTCGAAAAAAGGAACAATTTTCAAATTAAATATTCCAACTATAACAGGCACAATTGATTTTTCTGAAAATATAGCTGGTATGAATAATATTATACCATATAAAATATACCTAAAAATATAACCTTTATCTAACTTTTTCTTTTTTTTAACGTCAATATTATAAACCATTTTTTTTATGTCACTACCGATTAACCAAAATCCCAAAATAGCTCCCAAGGATCCCCAAAATATCCAAAAAGAATATAAACCATAAAAAATCAATAAAATTAAAAATTCAATTATCGAAATTATTATCGTTTTTATCGTCAGTCTTCTTAGAAGTTCTTTCAGCTTTGTCATATTTATCAGCCTCTCTGATAAGATCTTTAATCCCAAAATATAATCCTGATGCGATTCCTAAAAACATAAAAATGATCTTAAAAAAATTTTGGTTGAAAAATTCATCAAAAATCCAGCCAAGACCTAACCCTACAAATATATTTGATAAAACAGTTATACCAAACATCAAAATCATATTTAACTGATTAAAACCATTTAAATCAAGTTTCATATTATTTTCCACCCTTTGAATTTGGTTTCAATAAAAATTATACATTTTTTTGCCTATAAATTCAAACCATACCTACATAGAAATATATTTCATGTTATAATATAGGGGGTGATATTATGCATAAATATGTAAAATTAGCTTTCGAGGTAATCAAATCACAGTTTGAAAAAGAGAGTGTTTCTGATTTCAGTATTTATAAAAATGATGAAGATTTTAAGATTAAAAGAGGATGTTTTGTAACCATTCATAATAATGACGATTCTTTGAGAGGCTGTATAGGAACTATTGAGCCTTATTATGAGAATCTTTATGAAGAAATTTATCATAATGCGATTTCAGCAGCTTTTAAAGATCCTCGTTTTGATGAACTGAGAGAAAAAGAATTAAAAAATATAAAGATAAGTGTAGATGTTTTAGGAGATTTGAAAAAAGTAAACAAAAAAGATGAACTAAACCCGCAAAAATTTGGGATTGTATTACAAAAAGGATTTCATAGAGGTGTTCTTCTTCCTAATTTGGAAGGAGTGGATACTGTCGAAAAACAAATTTATATAACAAAGATGAAAGCTGGTATAAATTCTGATGATTTTGATATTTTTAAATTTGAGGTAAACAGGTATGAATAAAGGAGCTGAATAAAATGATAGAAGCTAAATTTTATGAAAGTGAAGATGATATAGTAGTTTGCAATTTGTGTCCGCATCATTGTAGAATTCAAGATGGGAAAACAGGAATTTGCGATGTAAGAAAAAATCAGGACGGCAAATTAATTTCATTAAACTATTCAGAAATAACAGCTTTTGGATTGGATCCTATTGAAAAAAAGCCTCTTTTTCATTTTAAACCTGGTGAAGAAATTTTGTCTTTAGGTACCTGGGGCTGCAACTTGAGTTGTCCGTTCTGCCAAAATTTTGAGATTTCAAAAACCTCTCCTCAAGAAAAAAAGATAATTCAACCATTCGAGATCGTAGGCTTAATGAAAAAATATAAGGTTAATGGTGTTGCTTATACATATTCAGAGCCAGTTGTCTGGTATGAATATGTTTTAGAAACATCAAAATTAGTAAAACAAGAAAATGAAAAAAATTACAATGTTATGATTACTAATGGGTTCATAGAAAAAGAACCATTAAAAGAATTGTTGCCTTATATTGATGCTTTTAATATTGACTTAAAAACATTTGACGAAAAAATATATAAAAAGGAATTAAAAGGTGAACTAGAAAATATCAAAAATAACATTGAGTTTTTATATAAACAGGGAAAACATGTAGAAATAACCACTCTTATAGTTCCTGGTATCAGCAACGATCTAAAATTGTTAGAAAATGAATTCAAATTCATATCGAGTGTTTCTCAAAAAATACCATTGCATTTAAGCAGATATTTCCCAAGATATAAGTACGATCAAATGCCAACAGATATAGGCATTATGAAAGAGTTTTATCATTTAGCAAAAAAATATCTTGACCATGTTTATTTGGGAAATGTTTGGAACAAGAATTATGAATCTACATATTGTTCAAAATGTGGAGAAACTTTAATAGAAAGAAGTGGATACAATATAAAGTTTAAAAATTTAGATAAAAATGGAGGTTGTATTAAGTGCGGGTTAAAGGAGATAGAAATCTAACAATATTCGTTTATATTGGTATACTAATAGTAGGTATAGGCTTAATAATATTTTTAGTTACATCAAAGCCGACTCCTACTTATTCTGATAGAATGTATGATGTCCTTGGAACTGTTGTAAATATTAGGGTAGCTGGAGATAAGGTAAGTTCTGAAACTCTTTTGGATATAGCTGGTAAAGAATTAGATAGAATTCACAATAAGTTTTCAACTAATGTAGAATCCAGCGTTGTGAATCAACTTAACAAAAATGGTAGTTTAAAATTAGATGAAGAAAGTTTGTTTTTGTTTCAATCCTCTCTAAATTTAGCTCAAATAACAGGAGGGGCTTTTGACCCTACAATCAGGCCAATAATAAAACTTTGGGGATTTGATGACACTAAGGCTCAAAAACAAGTTCCGACACAGAAACAAATAGAAAAAAATCTTGAAAAAGTTAGCTATAAGCTTGTAGAAATAAATGAAGAAAAAAGCACTATAAAGTTTTTAAAAGAAGGGATGGAAGTAGATCTTGGGGGTATAGCAAAAGGTTATGCAGTAGATAGGGTGATTAAAAGGATTAAACAAATAGATCCCTATGCGAGTGGTTTTGTTGAAGCGGGAGGAGATGTTGGGGTTATAGGTCCAAAGAACAATAACTTGTCATGGGTTATTGGCTTAAGAAACCCTTTTTCTTCGAATCCATATGATAGTGTTGAAAAAATATATCTAAAATCTGGTGCCGTTGTGACCTCTGGGAATTATGAAAGATATTTTGTTGAAGATGACGTGAGATATCATCATCTTATAGACCCAAAAACTGGTTATCCTGCAAGAGGATTGGCAAGTGTAACTGTCATATCTGAAAGTGCTATGATAGCTGATGCTTATTCTACTGCTCTATTCATTATGGGGTTCGATAACCCAGCGTTGGACTATTATGAGGAGGAATTTGGAGTACAATCTTACCTTATTTCAACAGATAATGATATAAGAATGAGTGATGGATTTGATTACTTTTTAAATAAAGGAAGATGATGTATGCAAAAATCTAAAAAAATTTCTTATTTAGCTATACTTACAGGTCTTGCGTCAGCTATATATTATTTTGAGGCTTTTTTACCTCTGCCTGTACCAGTTCCAGGGGCAAAATGGGGTTTTTCAAATTTTCCTGTTTTGATGGCGACAGTGAATGGTTATGGATATTCCAACACAATATTTATTGCCTTTTTGAAAACTATGATTGGGTCCTTGCTTTCTGGGAAGATACTTTCTCCAACTTTTTTATTAGGATTTACTGGTAGTATAGTGAGTTCTTTTATTATGGTATTTGCTTATAAGAACATAAAAAAAATAGGCGTATTAGGTGTTTCGGAGTTAGGAGCTTTTTTCAGTAATGTATCTCAAGTTATAGTAGCTGCTATATTTGTGGTAAAATCATCTGGTATATTTTGGTATTTACCTTACATGGTTATTTTTGGAGCAATTAGTGCCTTTATAAATTCCTCTATAGTATCTGTTATTAAAAGGAGTTTAGATGGATGATTAAAGGTAAAAAGATTGTTTTAGGTTCGTCTTCGCCAAGAAGGCAAGAGCTATTGAAAATGATAGTTAAAGAGTTTAAAATTAAGAAAAAAGAAACCGACGAGTCATATACAAGCTCAACTCCCGAAAAAATAGTGAAAGAGATAGCAGAAAAAAAGCTAAATGAAATAGAAATAGATGACGATGAAATTTTAATAACAGCAGATACGATAGTATATTTTGATGGGGAAATATTACTCAAGCCAAAGTCAAAAGAAAATGCGATAGATACTTTAAAAAAGATGAAAAATAATTGGCATCAAGTTTATACTGGAGTATGTATTAAAAAATATGACACTATTTATGATTTCATTGTAAAAACAAATGTTCATTTTAGATCTTTTTCAGATGAAACAGTCCTTTATTACGTAGAAAATTATAATGTTTATGACAAAGCTGGAGCATATGGAATACAAGATTTTGGTGCAGTTTTAATAGATGAGATAAGAGGGGATTATTATAATATTATGGGGCTACCAATATCAGAACTTTACCAGAGGCTAAAAACTTTATAAACTAATGGGGGGATAAAATTGGGGGAAAATCTTCTTCCAAGAGAAAAATTGTTAATTTATGGTGAAGAATCTTTGGAAGACAAGGAATTATTGGCAATAATTCTAAGAAGAGGGATAAAAGAAAAAAATGTTTTCGAATTATCAGAAGAAATACTTGATAAGTATGGAGATTTTGTCAAACTACAGAAATTAGATTTAAACGATTTAGTGAAAATAAAAGGCATAGGAGAAGTCGCTGCTATAAACTTGAAGGCTGCTTTGGAAATGGGTAAAAGATACCATCTTCAGAAATTAAAAGTAACATATAAAAAAATTAAATCACCACAAGATGCATACGAGATTTCGCAGGATATGATCTACTATGAAAAAGAGTTTGTAAGAGTTTACTTGTTAGATTCAAAGCTCAATGTAATTCATTCAGAAAATATAAGTGAAGGAACTGCAAATAGCTCTATAGCTCACCCAAGAGATATATTTAAAATTGCTATTAAACTAAATGCTGTATCAATTATATTGGTGCATAATCATCCTTCAGGTGACAGTTCTCCAAGTATTCAAGATATAGAGTTAACTGATAAGATTAAAGAAGCGGGCAAAATATTGGGTATAAAACTAAACGATCATATCATTATAGGAAATAACCAGTATTATAGCTTTAATCTTTCAAGAAAGGTGGAAAAAGATGCCTAATGAAAACGATAAATTAAAAAATATTTATAAATTAAGAAACCAATTTAAAAAAGATTTGAGTAAAAAAGGGATTAACTACGAATCAAACGAAGAAATGAAAAAAAAGAAAACAACGATATATAACTATGATTTAGAGAGTAATACATTAAATATTCCTATTATTAAGTTAAAAACATGGATGGATTTTGTTATTTATGATATTAACATATCAGATGAAAAACTCTCTCTCTATTTTGAAAACAGGCTTTCTTCAAAGTCACCAAGTGAGTATAACAATCAGTTTGGATTGATGCACCTTCTTAGAAATGATTTTGAAAAAGCTGAAAACTTTTTTTTATCAGGAAGAGATATAGAATCACTTTTCAATTTAGGTGTGTTAAAAGTTTTTAGAGGTGACCAAGATAAGCTTAAATTTGCCAAAAGTTTAGTTGAAAAAAAGAAAAATAGCCATTATCCTTACTTTTTGATGGGGTTAATTTTTTTGAAGGAAAATAAATTTGAATATGCCTATAAATTTATTAAAATAGCGGGAGAATTGTCTAATTATACTTTTGTTAATATGGCGATCAATTTGTATAATAAAAATTTTAAAGAAGTTGGATCTTTAATTTCAAAAGCATTTTTAGAGGGTAGAGCCAAAAAGACTGTATCTCTATTTATTTATTATAACTCTCAGTTTACAAAAGATGTTGACAAATCAACATCAGCTTTATCAGCAGTGAAAAAAGACGAATTTCCTTGCACAAAATGTATTCAAGCGTTTAATTCTAATAAAAGTGACTACTCTATAGAAAATTATTGTTTGTTTTCAAATAAAATATTTTCATACGTAGACCAAAATAAAATAAAAATTGGGGTAGCTGATAACTTTGAAAATAATTTTTTGAAATTTTACAACATGAAAAATTACAAAGGGGCAGATTCTATTTTTGATAAAATGGTTGAAATGTTTGGTAGTTTAGATATAGTGTTATTTAAAACTAAAGTCAATTTAGTTAAAAAAGGATTGAAAACAAATGGTTTTTTCAACGAAGATTCAGGTTATAGAATTAGGTTAAAAGGGCCTAATTACTCTGAAGAATTGAACAAGATTATAGATGGTTTTTCAAGAAAATACAGAAGTTATTTTGATTTTATAATAGATATTCCTTTTTATGAAAGTTTGAGGTTATTATATGGGTGGAAAACTTGTAAGAGAATATACAAATAAGGAGTGAAAAACATTGAATTTAAAAGATTTGAATGCGGCTATATCTAAAGAAGTAGAAAGAGTAGAAAATGAATATAAACATGAGTACAGAAATATAGAAGTAAAACCTGAAGATATTGCAAATATGATTGATCACACATTGCTACATGCATATGCAACTGAAAAAGACGTTATAAAACTTTGTGAAGAAGCAAAAGATAATAAATTTTTCTCAGTTTGTGTAAATCCAGGTATGGTCAAAATTTCAAAAGAAAACCTTGAAGGTTCAGAGGTTAAAATAGCAACGGTTATAGGGTTTCCTTTAGGAGCCACGTCTTCAAAATCAAAAGCTGAAGAATCAAAAATAGCCGTTTCTGATGGAGCAGATGAATTAGACATGGTTATCAATATAGGGTGGTTAAAAGCAAGACAGTATGACAAAGTATTAGAAGATATAAAAGCGGTAGTTAAAGCTTCTGGAGAAAAATTGGTAAAAGTTATAATAGAAACCTGCTATTTAGATAAAACTGAAAAGATAGCTGCTTGTGTATTATCTAAAATGGCTGGAGCTGAATTTGTTAAAACATCAACAGGATTTGGAACCGCTGGAGCAACTGAAGAAGATGTTTCTTTGATGAAGTTTGTCGTTGGTGAAGATATGGAAGTTAAAGCTTCTGGCGGAATACGAGATTTTGAAAAAGCTTCAAAGATGGTCAAATCAGGGGCTACAAGAATTGGAGCAAGTTCTGGAATAAAAATAATTAAAGGCTAACATATAAAATATTAAGGGTTGCTGTAAAAACAGCAACCCTTATTTAAGCCTTAATAGGCGGATTATGGTTAGATTTATCTAACTGTTACGTTTGAAGCTTGTGGACCTTTTTCGCCTTCAACAATTTCAAAATCTACTTCTTGGTTTTCTTCTAATTTCTTATATCCATCCATATCTACTGCTGAGAAATGAACAAATACGTCTTTACCATCTTCTCCTGTGATGAAACCATAACCTTTTTTTGCGTCAAACCATTTAACTGTACCTTTCACGTGAATACCTCCATTTTTTACAACCGCGCTACCAAATGTAGCATGCAGTTAGTTACTTATTTATATTATAGCAAATAAAAAATCTAAAATCAAGTGATAAATGTTTAAATTTTATGCATATTATGTTTCATTTCTATCAATCAATTATAGCAATTGAAAACTCTGTTATTAGATAGGCTTTCAAAATTTTATACTTATCTATTTTTTCTAAATCCAAGTGATTTTCATAGAATTGTTCAATAGAATCATAATTTTTTGGTTTCAATTTTACAACCATATTAAATTCCCTGATATCTTTAATTTCAAAATCTTCTTCAAACCCAAAAGATTCAAGATATTTATTAGTAGTATTTCTCAAATAAGACATTATGTCTTCTCTGAATTCTAAAAAGTCTGGATAATTCTTTCTAATTAGGAGACCTATTTTCATAGCTACGTTTTTTTTGATAGATATCAATTCATATATATTGTTGTAGTTAAAATTAACTTTTTTACCAAAAAACTCACCTTTCAAATATCCCTCTTCTGATTTATCTTCTAATATATCCTCACCTACTGCCAAGGCAAACGGAAAGATCATAATAGTTTTCAAATAGTTATCATAATCAATAGACAGCTCTTTCTTTTCAAAGGATAATTTCTCATTAACTTTTTGTTTTACTTTATCTTCAGCTTTTTGAAATTTCATAGAAGCTTCTTTTAGCTTTGATATTATTTCTTCTAAATCGTCGGGATTGATATCTTTTAAAAAGTCTAAATTAAAATTCCTTAATTCAGGGTTGTTCTCTAAAATTTTCTTTATCATTTCGTTATAATCATCATTATCATACATAATTAATACTCCTTATTCAAAAGATTGTTAAAGTTTTCTACAAACAAAACCCCAATGATAAACAGTATCACCATCAACAATAAAAGGCTCAGATTCACCATATTTAGTTGCTTTCCCTAAAAAACTTACCTCCTGTTCATTGAATCCATTTTTAGAAAAAGATTTTTTTATAAAATCTGATTTGTATTTTTCTCTAGCTTTTTTATTTATAGTATTCAGTGTTTTTGAATTATCGTTGAAATGTATATAGGTACCGTACCATACACCGTTTTTCTTTAACAAGTGTTTGGTGTCTCTAATTGGATAAAAATCTTTATCCAAGGAATCATCAGCAGTACCGTAAACATCCAAGAGTATATCTGCCATATCGTTTTTTAGTGGTATATCTTTAAAATCACATGCAATAAAAATAATGTTTGCTTTTTTACCAATTGCTTGAAGGTACTTCTTGGTTGATTTTAGAAATTCCAAATTATTGTCTATAGCTATGTAAACTGATCTTTCATCTAAAGAATCTATAAGCTTTTTTAAAAAAAAGCCTGAGCCTGTACCTATTTCAAGAATTATTTTATCACTTAGATCAGTTTGGTTTAATCTCTTGTAAATCCAAGACATACCCTTATAAATCAAATTTGCAAAAGACATATTTGTTTTTTTAACAAAAATATTTCCTGGGTTATCTTTTTCAAGATTTTTAGGGGTAGAAGTTTCTGCGGTACCTGTAACCAAAATTCCATCTATTACTTCAGCTTTATATCCACATTCACAATTAAACTCTCCATTAAATAATTGGTTGTTTTCAATATTACCTTTGACCAAATTCAATTGTTTATTACAATTTGGACAAGAAAAATTTTGGATAAAAATGACAGGGATTCCAAACTCAACATTTTTTTCTTTATAATTGTTTTTAATTTCAACAATTTTATTTTCAATATTTTTAATTGATTTATCTATTTCCTTCTTCTCTTTTAACAACTCATTCTTTTTATTTTCAAAAAAAGACACATAATAATTCAATTCATCATCGTTTATAATTTTTGTGAATCTTCTAACTGAAAAAATACTTTGGATTTGTGAAATAGAAAACCTCATGTTTTTTAAACTGATAATTTCTTCCAGATCTTTCTGACATTTTTCATCGAAAGAAAATTGGTTGTTGACTTTTTCAGGTAGTAATAAACCCAATTCAACATAATACCTGACCGTGTCAATTGTCAAATTATTATTTTTTGCGAATTTTCCAATTTTCATATTCCACCCCCAAAGATTCATCAGCACCTAATAAATATTATATCATTTTAAAATTAAATAAAAAATAATAAGAATACTTAAATATTAACCTTTCTTGATTTTTATATTATTATTAATTAAAATAGTAGTAAGACAAAAATACTGGGAGGGATAAAAATGAACATAAATTTTGATGTAGTGAATTTAAAAATACCTGAAGACACAAATATCATAGTTGGACAGTCTCATTTTATAAAAACTGTGGAAGATGTATACGAAGTACTATCAACAGTTAACCCTAATTTAGAATTTGGGTTTGCATTTAATGAAGCATCTGGGCCTTGCTTAATAAGATACGAAGGAAATAACGATCATCTAATTGATACAGCAGTAGAAAATGCAAAAAAAATTGCTGCAGGCCATGTTTTTGTTTTGATTATAAAAAATGGATTTCCTATAAGTATAAAAAATCAGCTAATGAATGTGCAGGAAATTTTAAATATATTTGCAGCAACAGCTAATCCTTTACAAGTTGTAGTTGCAGAAACAGAACAAGGTAGAGGTGTTTTAGGAGTTATCGATGGATATGTTCCTAAAGGGATTGAAGAAGAAGAAGACAAAAAGAAAAGGTATGATTTCTTGAGAAATATAACAGGTTATAAGAGGTGATAAAGTGAACCTATTTGATTTGGAAAAACATATAAATGAAATACTTAAGGTTGAACAGTTTGATGATTATTGTAAAAATGGAATACAAGTTGAAGGTAGACATGAAGTAAAAAAAATAGCTATTGGGGTTTCTTATAACAACACTTTTTTTGAAAGTGTAAAGTCTTGGGGACCAGATGCCATATTGGTTCACCACGGTTTGTTTGGAAAAGGGGTTATAGATATAACTGGATACAAAAAGAAAAGAATAGAAAATCTTATTAAAAATGATATATCATTGTTGGGATACCATCTACCTCTTGATGCAAGCTTTGAATACGGAAATAATTCAGAATTTTTAAGAAAATTGGGAATAGAAATAGTTGAAGAATTTACATTTGGGTACAAAGGTAAATTAAAGGAGAAAGTTGAATTTCAAAATTTAATAAAACAAGTAAAAGAAATTCTTAACAATCAAAAACTTATATATTATGAAAATAAAAAATATTCAAAAAATATTACAGTTGTATCTGGTAGCGGAGCTAATTTCATAGAAAAACTCGACCCCAAAGTTGACACATATATTACTGGCTCAGTGGAAGAGCATACAAGAGATATTGCAAAAGACATGGGAGTTAATTTCATAAATGCTGGTCATTATTCTACCGAAACTTTTGGTATAAAGAGATTGGGGAAATATTTGGAAGAAAAATTTGACTTAGAGGTAAAATATTTCGAATATTACAACGAAGTTTAAATAGA